>Ga0099364_10001554_pt1 | contig 37503 bp, 24 predicted proteins | sample TergutTh196P3_FD_73070 | JGI IMG/M metagenome (GOLD analysis project Ga0099364, IMG submission 73070) | Microcerotermes parvus P3 segment gut microbial communities from Pointe-Noire, Republic of the Congo - Th196 P3 | ecosystem: Host-associated > Arthropoda: Insects > Digestive system > Gut ... | reverse complement strand
TGGTAAACTCAATAACAATTTCGGTAAACTCAATAACAATTTCGGTAAACTCAATAACAATTTCGGTAAACTCAATAACAATTTCGGTAAAATTCAATAACCAATCACTTTGTGACCCTTGTGGTAAAAAAATAGGGCTTTTCGGAGTGGACTCATAATTTGAATATAAACGAATAAGGAAAGATTCTGATGATGATACTATTATTCCTTCCCAAAAATCTGTGATTATCCGTCAATTTTCTTCAATCCGTGTATCCCTAAGCGATCTGAATTGTAACATATTTTTTTTATCAAATAAATAATTTTCATTACAAAATATTAATTATCTTTGCCGCAAAATTTTTTATAAAAAATATTTCGATTATGCAAAAATTCTTAATTAAAAGACTATCTGTTATATTACTAATAGTCTCGTTTACGACAACCTTTGCCCAAAACCAAATTTTGAATACGGGCAAAAAGTCAAACATTATGAACGAAACAGTTCTTGTATCACAACAAGACAACCAAACAACAATCCGTTTCGAACTTAATGAGTTAGAACTGATGGAAGTTGTTACCGAATACGGCAACGCTTTCATTGCAACATCAAGCAAAGCACCTTTGATGTTAGAAAAAGGAAGTCCTGAAATTATTTACATGACTTCTACATTTATTATTCCCGATAGGGGAAGTTCCGAATTGCAAATTTCTTATGGGGATTTTCAAGATTTTGAGAACATCGAAATCGCACCCTCAAAAGGAAGTTTGCCAAGAAACATCGACCCAAATAGAGTTCCATTCGAAAAGGGAGATGTATATTGGAAAGACAACTTTTTTCCTAATAATTTGGCAAGTTTACGCGAGCCGTTTATTATGAGAGATGTTAGAGGACAATCAGTAGATGTCTATCCCGTTCAGTATAATCCTGTTACAAAAGTTTTAAGAGTTTACTCTGAAATTACTGTTACAGTGTTTAACAACCCAAAAGTAGCGGGAATAAACGAGTTTACAAATCAGAAACGGCACAAAACCATTGAGCCACAGTTTAATGAGATGTACAAAAACTTCTTTATTAACCATACAGGAGTATTGCAACATCGAGGATACCCAACGGGAGAAGAAGGAGAACTATTGATTATTTGCCATACACCGTGGGTAAATGATATGAAACCATACATTGACTGGAAACGTTCAATTGGACGTAAAACGACAATAGTTCCTACATCAGAAATTAGCCCATTAACAGCCGCTAATATAAAAACTTATATTTCAAATTTTTACAACAATCCAGAAAATAATTTAGCTTTTGTGCTTTTTGTTGGAGACCACCCGCAAATACCCGGATACAATGCACCCGGAGCGTTATCAGACGTTGAATATGGCAAAATTACCGGAAACGATAACTATTTGGAAATTTTAATAGGAAGATTTTCTGCAGAAACACCCGCACACGTACAAACACAAGTAGAACGTACAATTTATTATGAGCGTGACCTTACAACCGAAGATAATTGGCTAAATGTTGGCATCGGAGTGGCAAGAAACGAAAATGGGTACGGACCATATCATCCCAACGGACACGACGGTGGCGAGAATGATTATGTGCATATGGACAACATTAGAACAAAAATGTTAGCAAATGGATATACATCAGTGTCCCAAGATTATGACGGTAATTGTCCGGGAATACCAAACACAACGGCAGCACTTATTAATCAACATATTAACGCTGGTGCAAGCGTTCTGAATTATTGTAACCACGGTTTTCAAACAGGATGGTCGGTTGCTAATTACTCAACTACTCACATTACTCAACTTCAGAATGTAGGTATGTTACCATTTCAATTTTTAGTTGCATGTAATAATGGAGAATTTAACTATTCAACCCCTTGTTTTGCTGAAGTGTTTATGAGGCATACGTACAACAATCAACCCGCAGGTGCTATTGCACTTTTTGGAGCAACAATAAGCATCGCTTGGACTGAAACCATGACAGCGCAGGATGAATTTGTAAATATCACTCTTGGCATTCCTTCTCCTTATTCAGGAGCACAACCCGGAACCAAAAGAACTATTGCAGGCGCAATGTTAAATGCTTCACAAAAAATGATTATGGTACATGGCAGCGGATGTACGTCAGACTATAATTCGTGGTTAGTTTTTGGCGACCCTACTCTAATGTACCGTACACAAACGCCCCAAGAGATGACAATTTCACACATGCCTATTATATTTATTGGTATGGATAATTTAATAGTTGAGTGTGATACCGATGGTGCAACAGCAGCCGTTACATATATTGACGAAGACGAGGAAGTAATCATTTTGGGAACAGCAGTTGTAGAAAACGGCGAAGCGCAAATTATTTTTAATGAAATACCTGCAATGCCAATGGATTTAACCCTTACTGTAACAGGTTTCAATAAAATACCATACATAAATGAAATTTCAGTTTTGCCACCCGACAGACCTTTTATTGTTTTACAATCATTTAATTTACCCGAAAATGCTGATTATGGCAAAACAATTGCAGTTAATCTTGAATTGAAAAATGTTTCGTTTGAGCCTTTTGCTGCATCAAATGTTGTTATGAATGTTTCAACCGAGAGTCCGCATATATCTTTTCCGCAACAAACTTTTACACTCGGAAATATTGATGCTGGTGAGATATTTTATTTTGAAGATGAATTGCTCGTAACAATTGCCGAAAATGTGCCTGACGAAGAGTTAATAGTCCTAAATCTTTTAATTACAGGCGAATACGAAGGTGTTGAATATGAATGGGAAGCAGTTGTTAAATTCTTTGCTTACGCACCAACTCTCCAAATTACAGATGTTTATATTGAAAATCAATATGGCACAAAAATGAGTTATATAGACCCTAATATAGGAAATAGTATAGTTATTAAGTTAAGCAACTTTGGTAAAGCCGATTTGGATATTGTGAATTTAGCGGTTTCAACAATTTCTCAATATTTGAACATTAATGCTAATACTGCAGAGTTTGATGTTTTAGAAAGAGAAAACACCGTAACTGCAAAGATACCTTTGACTACAGTTGGAAACGCACCCCAAGGAAATCCTATCTATTTTGCTGTCAGAGCATCATCAGGTGCATTTTCTACGCAAGAAGTAAAAATTATTCCTTTAAAAAATCCACTTAGTAATTTTATGGCAAACGGCTCATTAACAGTCTTTTACGTTAATTTCTTTGATTCGGGCGGAAAAAATGGAAATTATAAAAATAACGAAAATTTAAAACTTACTTTTAATCCGTTAACTCCTGATAATAAAATTAATATCAGATTTTCAATGTTTAATACTTATGATGAAGACATTTTCTCAGTTTACGACGGAACAGTAACAACAGAAGAATTTTTGTTAGGAGAATTTAGTGGAAACGATTTGCCACCTGATTTTGAAGCAACAAACCAACAAGGAAATTTAACTTTTACGTTTAAATCGACAACCAATCCGCCGCAAGCAGGATGGGAAGCAATTATTTTCGAACAAATTCCATATTACAACATTACATTTGTTGTAGAAGACGAAGACGGACCCATCACTAATCCAAAAATTATTTTTGATGGATATGTTCTTGCAAAAAATCAATTTGATGTAGCGTGGGTACAAGCTGGTCAATATCAATACAATGTAACAATAGATGGTTATGATACTTTCACAGGTACAGTTACAGTTGGCAACGAAGATGTTACTGAGTATGTAATTTTTTCTAATACGCAAACCTACACCGTTACTTTCATTGTAATTGACGAGGATGGCGAGGAAATTGGTGATGCTACAATTTTATTCAATGGAAGTGAATTAACCCGCTATTCTTGTGATAATGTGCCCAATGGAGAGTATGAATATATTGTATCAAAAGAAGGTTACAAAGATACAGAAGGTATTTTGACGGTTGAGGATGCTAATTGGGAAGAAACTGTTATCCTAATAAAAGAGGTAGGAATCAATGCTCATGGTTTATCAAATTTACATCTATACCCAAATCCTTTCAAAGATATCATTTATATTGAAGGGAACAGGGAATTGGTTAATAGAGTATATATCAGTAATATGCTCGGACAAACAATTCAAGAAGTCAATTTGCAAGGAAAAACCTCGTTTTCAACACGAGACCTGCCAAAAGGAGTATATATGATTAATTTTGAAGGTTTCGATAAAAGTGTTGAATTTTTTAAGATGATTAAACAATAGCGAGGATACGTGGATTAGACAGATTAGACGGATTTCCGCGGATTTATATAAACATTTGAGATTTCATTCCCTCAGGAAAATACCTCGTTGTGTAGAAAAATGGCAGAACATGCTACTTTCATTCCGTTAGGAAAAGTGGACATTTTATTTCCCATTAGGTCAATATTTTCAAAAAAACTATACTATTTTTATTAAAAAGCCGTTATATTTTTTTTAACATTTATTTAAATATATTTAATAATGAAAAAGAGACTCATATTTTTGTTTTTCATCGTTCCTTTCGTTTTGTACTCTCAAACTTCAAAACGAGAACAAATTGATGAAATAATATCGAACGCAAAAGAAATCAGATGGCAAGATAACACTCAAATGCCGTCATACATTGGTTTTCGAGATAATTATAAATTAATGCCCGAAAATGCAATCGAATATTCAAAAAGTTTTTTTACAAACGACAATGTGGAATTTACTCTTAAAAACAGCCACCAAAGCAGAGACAACAAACTGTTTTATAGATATTTCCAAACTATTGACGGTTATCCCGTTGAATTTACTTCATGGCATATCCATGTGAAAAACGACCGAGTTATTGCCTTTAATGGTGATATTGTTGATTTACAGGATTTTACGCCTGTTTTTTCAATATCAGAAAACGAGGCTTTACGGGTCGCTCTGAATTATATCGGAGCAGATTTTTATATGTGGGAAGACCCCAATGAAGAACTTTTTTTGAAAAAAATCCAAAAAGAGAATAATGCAACCTATTATCCTGTAGGTGAAAAGGTGATAACGCCCGTTACTCCTGTATTTAAAGACAACACATTTAGAACCGCCTACAAATTTAATATCTTTTCAAAAAAACCTTACGACAGAAAAATGGTTTACGTTGATGCGCAAACGGGAGAAATTTTGTTTGATTTGCCATTAATTCATTTTTCAGATGAAATTGGCACTGCACATACACAATACAGCGGAATACAAGAAATCAATACTTTTTTTGAGGATGGTATGTATATTTTGTATGACTCTACTCGTGGAAATGGTATATGGACACTTAATTGTCAGAATACGGCGGACTATAGCATGGCAATTGATTTTTATGATGACGATAACATTTGGAACAACGTCAATGCTCAATTAGACGAATATGCCACTGATGCTCATTATGGAACCATGTCGACCTACGATTATTATTGGAATGTTCATGGTAGGAATAGTATTGATAACAATGGACATTACCTTTATTCTGTTGTTCATTTTAGTTTAGTTCAAGCTGGATATCCAGATAATGTTAATGCTTTTTGGAATGGAAATTTTATGACTTACGGGGATGGTGCGCCAAATCAAGGAATATTTCCACTTACCACTTTGGATATATGCGGGCACGAGGTTTCTCACGGATTAACACAATATACTGCAAATTTGGTTTATGCTTATGAACCTGGTGCATTAAACGAAAGTTTTAGTGATATTTTTGGTACAATGATAGAATTTTACGGCTACCCCGAAGATGCAAATTGGACAATCGGTGAAAAAATGGGTATGGCGTTTCGTTCTATGCAAAATCCTAAACTCTTTGGAAATCCTAATACATACCAAGGTCAATATTGGATGTTTGGAAGTTATGACAACGGCGGAGTGCATATTAACAGTGGAGTTTTAAATTATTGGTTTTATCTGATTAGCGAAGGAGGCTCAGGAACTAATGATAATGGGCATAGCTACAATATTACAGGAATGGGCATCGAAGATGCCGAACAACTTGCGTTTAAACTACTTACAGAATATTTGACACCCACTTCAAATTACTACGATGCCTACCAATACGCACTTATTGCATCAAATGAATTATTTGGAGGATGTACTCCTCAAACAAAAGCCGTTGGTGATGCTTTTTATGCCGTTGGAGTTATTACGCAACCTTATGACAATAGTGTTTCTATTGATTTTATTGCATCTGAAAATGAAATATGTAGGATTCCACCCGTACTAGTTAATTTTACTAATAAAACTTTAAATGGAATAGACTATTTGTGGGATTTCGGTGATGGAAATACATCCACTGATTATAATCCAACACATATTTACGAAGAGTCTGGTAAATATACCGTTACCCTAACCGTTGATGGCGGCGAATGCGGTAGTGGAGTAAAAGAAGATTTTATTGAAATAATTAGTGATTGTTATGTTATGCCTTATAGAGATCATTTATTAATCGAAACTTGTCAAGGCACTATCTACGATAATGGAGGTCCAAGCAATAATTATTCCGACTTTTCTAATTCAAGATTAACTATTTACGCCCAAGGTGCCACTCATATTGATGTGGATATTTTAGAATTTGATATTGAAAGTGATGATAATTGCATTGATTTTATTTGTTTTTATGATAGCAATGAACCTGATGAAACAAAGTTAATTGGGCAGAGGTATTGCAACGTTACAGGGAATCCTGGTACAGTTTCATCCACAGGAGAATATATTTATATATTTTTTTATTCTAATTCGATTGTAAACTATTCGGGTTACAAATTAGAATTCCAATGCCATTACCCAGACAAAATTTGTAAAGATATTGTTTTTAATAATATCAGTATCGCTCCAAATCCTGCTAACGGACTTTTTTATATTGATGGTTTAAGAGATAACGTTCAATATAAATACAAAATAGCAGATATTTCGGGTCATAATTTGACTTTGGAACAACCTTTGAAATCGAATCAAATTGATTTGAGCGCATATCCTGACGGGGTCTATTTACTAATTATTTCAACTGATGAGTATAGTCAAACTATTAGGTTGGTAAAAAAAGAGTAACATTAAATTAGTTTTGCTTTTACTATTTCGAACCTATTGAGGCGGTTATCGGTTGTTTCAAATTTCATGGGAACATAATAATCATTGTATCCAGATGCGATTCCGTTTTGCCATTTTTCAATTAGAATTCGTTGTATCGTATTATCAAATTGTTTTCTATATTTTTCGGTAAGTTCGGCAGCAAGTGAGTGCATAATTTGGCTACGGTCTTGTTTTAATTTACCCGAAATTTGATTGTTCATAAGTTCGGCTTTCGTTCCTTGACGTATCGAATATTTAAAAATATGCATAAAACCAAAACCAACTTGTCGCGCTATTTTCATTGTTTCAGTGAAATCTTCATCTGTTTCGTCTGGAAATCCAACCATAATATCTGTTGTAAAATTAAATAAAACATCTTTTTTTCTAATTTTTTCAACGATAGACAAGAATTCACCTACCGAATACATTCGTTTCATTTGTGAAAGAACTTTATCAGAGCCGCTTTGAAGACATAAATGCAGATGCGGAGCCAAACGTGGATGACCTATCAAAGAAACAAATTTATTGTCAATATTATCAGGCTCTACCGATGAAATGCGTACTCTAAAAGTTCCCTCGACATTTAATATTTTTTCTAATAATGATGAAAAATATATTCCTGCATACTCATAACGGCTGATATTTACGCCTGTAAGAACAATCTCTTTTGCTCCTTTCTCTAAAACTTCACGCACGTTATCAATAATTTTGTCGAAAGGTCGACTAATAGCACTTCCTCGCACAAAAGGAATAATGCAGTATGAACAAAAATTGTCGCATCCATCTTGTATTTTTATCAAACTTCGTGTATGAAAAATTTCTGTAAATGACTTATAACTAAACAAATCGTGGTCGATATTAGACAAATTTATGTTTCCCGTTTTAAGAAGTGAATCAACAGCGTAAAAAATTCCACTTTTAGATTGATTATCGATAATTATCGCATTTGGAAACCTCTCTTGCAAACTCTCTTTGTGACTGACCGTCATACAGCCCGTTATTACAACCTTTGCAGAAGAATTAAGTTTTGAAACACGACTTATTATATTACGCGACTTCTGGTTGCTCTGATTAGTTACAGTACAACTATTGACCACGATAACATCGGCTCCGTCAACATTTTGGGAAACCTCATATCCATTTTCCTTAAATTGTGACGCTAATGCATCTGTTTCATATTGGTTTAATCTACAACCTAAGGTTTTAAATGCAATTTTTTTCATTCTTTTCTTTTTTAGCCACTAATTACACTAATTTTCTTTTTTCAAAATTGGGGGCAAAGATAATAAATCAATTGAAAATTGAGAAATGAACATTTTTAGCCTCAGCCACGAATTAGATTTTTTACCACGAAGACACACGACGGTTTTGGATATTGAATTTATTGAAATACACGAAGTCGCACGAAGGTTGGTTTTATAGCCACAAATTTTCCAAATTTTCACGAATTTTGGTTGTAGGTTCGACGACTTTGAAACACGAATTATTTTTACTACAAAGGCACACAAAGGTCTTGGTTATTGAATTTATTGAAGTACATAAAGTCGGACGAAGGAAAAGATAGGAGATATTCCCAACATAGCAGGGAATAAAGTTACAGGATTAATCTCAAATCTGAATGCAATAATATTTTATTTTTCACGTTTCTAAAAAAATGAAATAAATGATTATATGATTATAAATAAATTACTGTAAATTAGTGTATTTCAATAAATTCAATAACAATTTCAATAAATTCAATAACAATTTCAATAAATTCAATAACAATTTCAATATACACTATAAAAAATTTATGTCTAAACAATCAAAAAATTTGTATAATTTGTGGTTAAAAAATATATCGAGATGAGAAAAAACATGTTTTTGTTTCTGTTAGTAATAATAGGGAAGTTATCCTTATTAGATGCCCAACCAAAAAGAGATTGGGATATTGTTCCTCCAATGAATATTCCTGCTGTAATAACAGGCAGTTTTGGTGAATTACGTTCGAATAGTTTTCATACAGGAATAGATTTTGCTACCAATCAAACTATTGGACAGCCTGTTTATTCGGTTGATGATGGTTTTATTTCAAGAGTGTTTGTCTCTTCGGGCGGATACGGGAAAGCTCTTTACATCGACCATCCAAATGGATATACAACGGTTTATGCCCACCTTGACCAATTTTCTGCAAATATGGAAAAATTTGTAAACGATTTACAATACCGAAAAGAATCGTTTTATGTAGACCACTATTTCAAGGCAGGTGAAATGCCCGTTAAAAAAGGTGACCTTATTGCTAAATCAGGAAATTCGGGCAGTTCGAGTGGACCGCACCTACATTTTGAAATCAGAGAAACAGCAGCACAAAGACCTGTTAATGCTCACTTCTTTAATTTGCCTATTAAAGATGAAATACCACCTAATATCCAAGCAATTTGTATTTATCCAATGGACAATGCAAGCGAAGTGAACGGTAAAAATGAACCACTTTATGTTCAGGTCGTTGCTTCAAATGGACAATTCAAACTAAATGAAACCCCGAATCTCACTGCCTCAGGAAATATTGGAGTTGGAATTGAAGTAATTGATTATTACAACGATGGCAGAGGAAAATGCGGAATATACTCTATTTTATTAAAAGCCGACAACCAAAAAGTGTTCGAATCAAAATTAGATGGTATTCTTTTTGATAATAGGAGATACATAAATAGCCATGTAGATTTTGCTCGACAAAAAACAACAGGTAAATGGGTACAAAGAAGTTTTGTAGAGCCTAATAATAGATTAAATGTCTACTCAACAAACTCTAATCGTGGCATTATAGAGATGTTGCCCGATAACACACATATTTTTCAATATGAAGTTACCGACCCTGCAGGAAATGTTTCTACCCTCTCTTTTAATATACGAGGAGTTGAAAAACAGCCAGAAATAGTTTCATTGAGCCCCATGAAATTAAGTGCTTCACAGGCATATTCAACTGAAATTGAGGGTTTTAAAGTTGATTTTCCTGCTAACAGCTTTTATACTGAAGTTCCATCTTATTTTTCTGTTGAACCTAATAAAGGATTAGGAATCGGACGACATTTTCGAATTTTAAATGAAACAATTCCTATTCATAAAAATTTTGAAATTTCAATTCCTATCCCTGATGAAGTAAAAAATAAAAAAGGATTGTGCGGGGCGAGAGTTGCAAAAGGAAAACTTGTATACGTTTCAGGAACAAAATCAAACGGAAAAATGGTCATTTCGGCACGTGACGCAGGAACTTATACTTTAGCTATTGACACAATTTCTCCAACAATAAAACTTCTCAACCCTCCACAAGATAAAAATTACTCTAATTCAAAAGAGATTCGTTTCGAAATAAAGGATAATTTTTCAGGAATTAAAAACTATCGTTGTACGTTTGACGGTAAATGGCAACTATTTGAATATGATGCCAAAAAAAATGTGCTTATCGGTACTTTTACCAAAATGAGAATCGAAAAAGGAAAAAAACACGCTTTATCAATCAAAGTTACTGATAATGTTGGAAATGAAAAAGTTTACAATTTAACTATTCAATATTGAAAATTGTGGACTCTAAGTTCAGAACTCCTGGCTTGGCGCAAAATCGATTGTCTCAAATTTCTCCATATCATATTTTGAGTTATTTCATTCCGTTTATCTATGCTTTGTGCTTGTCTAAAAAGCGGGGCATTGAATTTATTGAAATGAATGTTTGCTTTATTCCGCTTGTCTGTCTACGGAGGGATAATTTTTATAACTTGCCTATTAATAATCACACTTAACTGCTGTTCGCCCTCTGAAATTTAGAACGACATCGTTCATAGTTGTGTCAACAACTTTACGGTTCATAACTCCCTCAGCACAGCCCTCTTCACCTATTGCTCCCAATTCTTCAAAATCCCAACTTCCGTTAAGAACATACTTATATTCTATACCCTCTTGAATTTCATCAAGAATGATTGTCCAAACGTTACCTGACTTTGTCATTTGAGTTTCTGTTTGGTTCCAGTCGTTCATATTACCAACAATATAAACAACATCATCGGGTTCTAATCCGGCGGGAACCGTTACATTAAATGTAACAGTGAAAGTTGGAGTGGGAATACAAGGATTTTTCTTCCAAGCATACGCTCTAATGTAAACAACGTCGGCAGATGCAAACATTGTCAATGCTTGTTCTCCATTATACTCTTCTTGCAATTCTGCATCGCCCCGGAGAATTTCACATTGGTTTACAACTATATCACCATCCATTTGTGCATACCATTGATGCGCCCAATCACTTGGAAAAGAACCATCGGATGCCAATTGGTTTGGCTTTCCTGTAATGCCTGCATCTGGCTCACTTGGTGTGAGTACAACTTTAAACCATCCATCGTAATCAGGAATTGGTTCAAATTTTGCTAAATTTTCGATTTGTAGATTCCATCCATTGTAGTCGCCTGCAAAAACAATGTTGTTACATACTTCTGCCTCGTTTACACAATTTAGAACTAAAACGATTTTGCCAGGCTGAGAAGAAACATTAGGATAACCATTTTCATTACATAAATTTACTGTGATATGTTTCCAATTTTTGACTTCATCCTCAATTAAAGAAGAAAAATCTAAAAGCCGGTTTGAAATGTGAAAGGCACATCCTTCTGTAGTTGTTTCTGATAATTCTTCATACTCGAAAGACCCGTTCATAACATATTTATATTCCATTCCTTTATCGACATCTGTTAAAGTAATAGAATATTTTCCATTGGAATTTTTTGAAAGCTTTGTAACATTTGGATACCAGCTATTCATATCGCCAACGATAAAAACATCTGCTTCTGCAGGGGTTCCTTCAGGTACGGTTACAATAAAAGTATAGGTATGTTCGTCATCAGATTGACAATCACCAAAACCTTTCCAATTGAATACTACATCGTTAATAGTAGTTTTTTGGCTTATTTCGACCGAACGATTACTAATAGAATTACAGGATGAGCCAAATTCTACGTGGTCACTTGTTCCATTCAAAACGTATTTATATAGATATTCACCTTCTTTTAAATTCAATGTAATTGAAAAAATTCCTTTTGAATTTTGGGTTAATTCCATTTCTTGAGCATCATATTCCCATTCAGGATAGCCCGAAGAGGCAAAACTGCCAACAATGCTAACTACAGCATTTTCAGGAGTAGTTTCTGGAAGAGTAACGTTAAAAGTAACCTCATGGTTGGAATTAGAAACTAAATTATCATCACACCCCAAAAAAAGTACAACGTATGTAGCGAGTAATAACCTTAAAACCAATTTGATAATACATTTCATCTGTTTAATTTTTTATGTAAAATACAACTACAATTTTTTATAAAAAATCCCTCCGTAGATTTCTCTACGGAGGGAATAATTTTTTTAACACATTTGTTATTCTTCTTCTACACACTTCTCTGCAGTTCGCCCTCTGAAATTAAGAACAACATCGTTCATCGTTCTGGCAACCACTTTCCTATTGCGAATTCCTTCCGCACAACCTTCGTCGCCAATAGCTTCCAATTCTTCAAAATCCCAGCTTCCGTTTAGAACATACTTATACTCTGTTCCATCTACTACATTTTCAAAAGTAAAAGTCCAAACATTACCGGACTTTGTCATTTGAGTTTCTGTTTGGTTCCATTCGTTCATTCCACCAACAATGTAAACAACATCATCAGGTTCTAATCCGTCGGGAACTGTTACATTAAATGTAACTTCTTCGTAAATTGTAGGCGGAATACATGGATTAATTTTCCAAGCAAACGCTCTAACGTAAACAACATCAGCAGATGAAAACATAATAAGGTTCATTTCTCCTGCGTAATCGTCTTCCACCACTTCTGCACTTCCTTTAATTAGTTGACATTGATTTACAACTTCCCCAGCTGCATCCATTTCGGCAAACCACTGATGTGCCCAATCTGAAGGGAAATTACCTTCTGATGTTAAATGGTTTGGCTTTCCTGTAATGCCTCCACCTGGCTCGCTTGGAGTAAGTTCAACTTTAAACCATCCATCGTAATCAGGAATTGGTTCAAATTTTGCCATCTCATTGACATCTTCTGTGTTATAGCCATTGTAGTCTCCGGCAAATACAATGCCATTACAAACTTTTGCCTCATTTACACAATGGAGAACTAAAACGATTTTGCCTGCGACAGCCTCAACCTCTGGCATTTCTGATTTAGGAGGTTCTGGTTCCGACTCAGAACTGTCACCACACGCATTAAATGCGATTGCGCTAAACATAAGCGCTGCTACTAAAAAATACTTCAATTTTTTCATAAAAAAAATAAATTAAAAAATTAATGAATTAGATTGTTTATTATTTATAAAGTCTTTAAAATTATTTCTGATTTTTTTACTGAGATTGTTTTATTAAAAAAATATGTTTTTCACTCATTTTTCTACCAATATTACATCCCTAACGGGATCCTCTTATTTGCTCATTTACTCATTCTCTAAAAACTGACAACTGATAACTGATAACTGATAACTGATAACTGATAACTGAAAACTGAAAACTTAATACCCCTCGTTCTGTTCTAAATTGGTATTTCCAATAATTTCAGATTGAGGTAATGGATAAAGGTTTCTAAATTTATCAAAATGTATCCCCCCGCTGACACCGCCTTTCCATTCCCAGTAGTAACCTGTATTTCCTCCAAACTTATCAAATCTTATTAAGTCGCTACGGCGATATCCTTCGCAAAAAAATTCTCTTCCTCTTTCTTTTAAAATATCATCTATTGTAACGCTCGTCAATTCGGTAGCGTTAGCACGTTTTCGCAAATCATTTATTGCTTCTACATCTGACATTCCTAAGGGTGTTGCGCCTCGTACAACAGCTTCGGCGTAATTTAGATATGCTTCTGCTTTTCGCATAAAAGGTATATCCATATCGGGCCACATTGAATCTGTTGGTTTTCTATTGGGGTCCACAAAATGATTTGTAAATTTTGTTATTAACCAACCCGATAAAATTGCATCAGAGGGATGCGGCCTTCTCAATAAACATTTAATTGAGTTATTTGTTCCATATTCGCGATAATTGCAAAACATTGCTCTATCATCTTTTGCAGCAGCAATCATTTCTGCTTCTTCTCCTTTAATAAAGGCATTATTAATATTATCATACTCTGGTGCATAAGGAAAAAATAGTTCTACCAATTCGTAACGTGAACGGATACATTTCCATGATTCAGTAATTCCCCACGGTGACATCCCTTCTGTATGAGTTGCCGCGATTAAAAACATACTTCCGCCCCAACTTCTTGTAAATAATCCGTCTTGTGCAATGGGAAGAATAATTTCGTTATGTGCGTCATTTAAAGCACTTAAAATATTATTATCTCCCATAAATAGATAGGAATATTTTGAGGCTAATTGGTATGGTGAATCAATAACTTTTTTAGCATAAAGTGCGGCATTGTTATAGTCTTCTTTTCCTGTATAAACTTCAGCATTAAGATATATTCTTGACAAAAGCAACCAAGCGGCGGCTTTATCTACGCGATAATAGCTTATCCTATTACCTGCATCTGCTAAACCGGGTTCTAAATCAATTAATTCTTCTACTAACCAGGCATATAGGTCGGGACGTTTAATTTGTTCGGGCTTTTCTTTACTAACAACAGTCAAAAAAGGAACGTTCCCAAACATATCGAGCAAATAATAGTAGTTTAATGCACGCAAAAAACGTACTTCTGCACGTTTGGACAATGTAGAGTTGTCGGTAAGATTTTCAGTTTCGCTCAAATAGAAATTACATAAAGTAATATTAAATGTAAGTCGTGAATACAAACCTTTTATTAACGAATTGCTTGCTGTCCATGATGCTGAGCGGATGTCGTCAACTCCAACGTCAGGCCAAATCCAATAAATCATATCAGCACAAAACTCGTTCATAGAGAATATTGTACGAAAAAAAGATGATGTTCCTTCGTCAAAGTCTGCGATGTCGCCGTTTCCGTCTGGACCTTCCTGTCCTGTTAAAGCGAGGGTTGCATAAATTTTCAAAAATAAGGCATCCAAATTGACTTCAGATTCATAATTTGGGTCTATTGATTCTACGTTTAAATCATTTATACAGCCATTTGCAAAAAATAGCAAACAAGCCAATAAAATGGAACTAAAATAATTTTTCAAATTGAATTTCATTGTAATAAAAATTAAAGATTAAAATTGTAAACTAACACCAATTAAGGTCGTAAGTGACCGAGGATAAATATTTCTGTCAATACCATCAAATATTTCGGGGTCTAATCCTGTATATCCCGTAATAATAAAAGGATTTTGAACTGTTCCGTAAACTCTTGGGTAGAACCTTGATTCTTTGAAAGTATATCCCAGAGTAATATTATCGCACCGCAAAAACGATGCTTTTTCAACGAACTTGTCTATCATATAAGCATTTGTGGCAGCGCCAATATTTGTGCTATATTCTATTCTTTTATAATGGTCAAGTGAATTAACCATTATGTTTGTGAACGCTCCTTCTCTCGAAATAGTTTGTAAATCAGACATTTTACCTGCTTTAACGTCATTATAGACATAATTTCCGATGTTTGCTCGAAAAGTAAAGCTGAAGTCCCAATTTTTGTATAACCATTTAGACATCAGTCCGAGCATCACGTCGGGAGCGGGCTTCTTATACGGGACGAGGTCGAGTGCATTAATTGCTTCGTTGTCGTCTTGGTTTACAATTTCCCAATATCCTCTATCATCTTCTTTGGTTTCAAAGACAAAGAAAGTGTTTGCAGGATACCCTTCTTGATGACGTTGTATCGTATTTCCTATTCCTATTGAAATATCTCCCGTGGAAATGTAATATTCTTTACCATCAGCGGCAGTAAGCGATTCTATTTTGTTGGTATTGTAAGTTGCTGTAAATCCTACATGCCACTGTAATGTCTTATTATCAATAATATATGCATTTGTATGAAGTTCAACTCCTTTGTTAGACAAAGAACCAATGTTGTCGGTAATTTTATTACTGAAATTTATACCAGCGGGTATATCAACAAAACTGATAAGGTCGGTAGTTAGTCGGTAATAAAAGTCAAGAGCACCTGTAATTCGTCCTCTTAAAAAGCCAAAATCAAAACCAGCATTGTAAGTTGCTGTTTTTTCCCATGTTAAATCTAAATTATAAGGTTCGGGTCGGAGGGGGCTATAATAAATAAATTCGCCAGTTGCGGGGTCGATTTCGCCGAGAGTATAATATGCATATTGTTTTGCCTTTGAGTATAGTATGAGGGATGGATAATCGCCTCGTCCAATATCTTGTTGCCCCGTAAGTCCCCAACCGAGACGTAATTTTAGTTCTGAAAGCCAATCAACGTCATCTAAGAATCCTTCTTCTTTTAATTTCCAAGCAAAAGAAAATGATGGAAAGTAACCCCATTGGTTTCCTTTTCTAAAACGAGATGAGCCGTCTGCACGAAAAGTGGCGGTCAATAAATAACGGTTAGCAAGTGAATAGTTTGCACGTCCAAAAAATGATACCAAAAAACTTTCGGTAGCCCATCTGTCTGATGTTTCTCCATATTTTTTTCCCGCTAATTGTGCGTCATTATATGTAGATAGATAAAAACCGTTTCCTCCCTTATTTCCTTCACGGTGAAATTGTTGCCACTCATAACCGCCCATTATATTGAAATTTTGATTTTCCATATCCTTATTATATAGGGCGTATGCGTTAATTGACAGGTTATATTTTGTAATTTCTTCATAACCGTCCCAACCGTAATAATTGTTTGAATATGAAAAAGGTGAAATAACAGTTTTTTGTTTTCCATACGAATAGTCAGCGCCGAAATTGGCATGTAGCCTTAAATCTTCAAAACCATGTATTTTATAATCTCCTTCAATATTCCCTACGAATGCGTGTGATTTTGCTCTATCATCTTTCAAATCGAGCAGTGCAACGGGGTTTTGAGGAGTGTTAGTGTTTGTCATATATTCCCAAGTGGGGTCGTTCAAGTCATCTGATTGATAGGGTGTTTGAAAATATCCTCCGTAGTATCGATATGTCAAATCATTTTCCTTTAACAAAACGGGTCGAGTAGGGTCCATTGCTAATGCTGCGCCAACAGCACCTTCGTCAGCAAAACGGTTTTTTATGAACATTCCTTTGAGGTTTAGGTTTACTGTCAGATGCCTGTCTAAAAATGTTGGACTTAAATTCATACCTCCAAGAAACCGTTCCATATTTGAGGTTTTGAGAATACCATTTTGATTTGTATATCCTGCGGAAATGCGGTAAGGAGTGTTTTTTACGCCTCCTGTGATAGAAAGATTGTGGTCGGTGCTAAATGCGGTACGATATATCTCATCTTGCCAATCTGTATTGTCTGACCCGAGAAGAGTCACTTGTCCAGAGAACTTTTCTGCAACATAATTTTTGTACTTATTTGCGTTCATAACTTCTAAACGATTAACAAGTATTCCCGCAGCAACATTACCTTCGTAGTTAACACTCGGCTTGGAATCATAAGCTCCTTTTTTGGTGGTAATAATAATAACGCCGTTTGATGCTCTTGAGCCGTAGATTGCGGTAGCAGAAGCGTCTTTTAATACTGTAAATGTTTCAATTTCATTTGGATTAATCATCGAGAGAGGATTTGCCACTCCTTTGATGCCGTAGTTATCCATTGCTAAACCGTCAATAACAATAAGCGGGTCATTGCTTGCGTCCAAAGATGAGCCCCCTCGAATGCGGATTGTAGCGCCACCGCCGGGGGTTCCGCCGTGAGATGTAACGTTAACGCCGGAAATTTTCCCCGCCATCATATCTTGAACGTTAATCACTTGCCCTTTGTTCATATCGTCGGGCTTAATTGCGGTTACTGAACCTGTTGCATCTTTTTTTCTGACCGTTCCATAACCTATCACGACCACTTCGTCTAAACCAAGAGAAGCCTCTGATAGTGTTACATTTATTTCGGGCTGACCAGTATAAGTGATTTCCTGCGTTTCTAATCCTATGAAAGAGAATACAAGAACGTCACCTTCATTCAGGTTTGTTAAAGAAAAGTTGCCATCAATATCAGTAACTGTGCCTCTGTTTGTGCCTTTTATCATAACATTAGCACCAATAATTGTTTCACCTGATGTTTCAGAAACTGTTCCACGAACAGTCCCTTGTTGTGCGACAATGTTGGTTGTTGACAGAAGTCCCAAAAAGAGGAACATCATTAAAATTGCGATTTTTTGTTTCATAAGTATTTATTTTTTATGGTTGATTTTGTTGACTATATAACTAACTAATATTTTACTTATTACAAATAAATTTAAAAAGTTTTTAAATTTTCGTCGTAAACTACAATATTATCACCAACTTGTTTAATAATCGCGATGCCATTTTCGATACATTTTTCTTCAACATTTGCGTCGAAAACCATAGATGCAATTCCGAGATATAATTTATGATTAGCATATTCGGGGAATCTATCTCTGAAAATTTTGACTTTTTTAAGTGCGTGGTCAATATTGTTTTCGCGCGCCCTATATTTTGTTTCTAAAATGGCGACCGCTTTGCCGTTGATTAATAGAGTATCTATCTCACCTCTTATTCGGTCTTTGTCGTCTATCATTATTACAGATTTAATCAATTTATCAAATTTTTCGCCAAACAAAATTATGTCGCCTTTTCGTAGTGAATTAACAAAATACTCTTCGGCAAAAGCACCGTTATTATTTGATATACCACCTACCTGTTTTTCTAATCTAGATATTTGTTTGTCGGTCTTTTCAATTTGTCTGCTTGTTTTAGCAATTTGAAGGTCCGTCTCAGCCTGCCTCTTGGCTATTTCTTGCAAAAGAGCCCAAACGCTATCGGGTGTTGCTGTTGGTATAGTTATATTTTCCATATTTATTTTTATTATTTTTTAAAATGCAAAATTAGTAAAATATTTGTATTTGTACATCAAACCTCCAATTAGAAAAATCTCAAATAATGGGTAATGATTTAATATAAAAGAAATTACAGCATCCATTTTTTTTCAAATTTTCAAATTTTCAAATTTTCAAATAATTTTATTAATAAACTACAAAAGTACACTTTTATTATTGTTTGCAAAAAAAATCTATTTTATTTTTTCATTAAATGTTTAATTTTTTATTTTTTTTGTTACGATGATTTCTCTTGTTCCTATTTTCATAAAAAGCATTAGTTAATAGCCTTAATACTAAAAATTTGATATTAGAATTCATCTAATAATTTTTCAATATCTTCTAAACTTATCCCTGTTATTGAAGATATTGTTTCTAACGACAGCCCCGCTTTGAGGCTATTTTTCACTATATTGATATTTTTTTCTTTCAATTCTGCTTGAACCGCTTCTTTTTCTGCTTTAAGTCTGTCGCGTTCTTTGTTTCCAATTGCAAGTCCTTCTTCTTTTCCAATTGCAAGTCCTTCTTCTATTCCATCATTTCTTCCTTCTGTATATTTGGCTTTCAAAGAGTTTTGCTCGTAGCACGCTTGTTTCAAGTGGTGGTCGTAATCAAGTTTTTGTTCTTCTGACAATCTGTCGTATTTTAACTTTTCACGTGCTTCTTTAAGTCCACGTGCAGTGAAGTTTTCTGGAATTTCTGTGTTTTTAAGATAGTAAATCCACTGATCTAAACTATCAATAGCCACGTTATTAAAATCGTGAACACACAGAATATAATATTCAGGGAAAACATCTCTTACTCTTTTTTTCATGAAAAACTTTTTCTGATCCCGCGTCAGTTGTAAAACATTCCTATTGTGGATACCTCGAAACTCGGAAGTGCCGCGATATACATAATCTTTGCCATCACCCATTCGGAAATAAACAATGTTAACATGATAAACTTTGCGGATTTTTCCATATTCCATTCCAGCAGACAACTGCTCTGTAACGGCTTTGGAAACTCCGTAAAGCATCCGCATTAAATAATCAGGCTCCGAATTATTTTGCATCTCTATGATTATCAATTCTTTGTTACTGTCTTCTACTAACAAATCAACTCGATTATATTTGTCATCAGAATGTGCTTTGTTTGTCTCACTCTCTTTGATATTTATGATTGTGATATCTTCTTTCAAAAGTACAGACAAAAATCCTTCAAGAACAGTATAGTCTGCTTTATTTCGCAATAAACGCTTTATTGCCCAATCGAAACGTATATAATTATGTTTTGCCATTATGTTATTCTATTTATTTTAAAGTACAAAAGTACAAATTATTCCAAAACAAATAACATATTTCAAAGAATTTTATGATTTTTTCCACAAATATGATATTTTTAAAGATTAATATTGGTTTCTAACCTGTTTGATTCATGAAAAAAAACAAAAAAATCACCTATCTTGTATTATTCATAAGAAATGATAATATCTTTTAACCACTAACCACTAACCACTAATCACTAACCACTAATCACTAATCTTGGTTTTGCTTTATAAACTCAATCACAATAGATTCCATCTTTGGTACAACAATTTTATCACCAACTTTCACTGTTTTATCGTCTAAAATAGATTTTCCAAAAGAAAACCCTTCTGTAATTTCAGTATATCGTTGCCATTCAATATCTTGCGGTGTGTCGGTTGCATTAATAAAGACAAATATTGCGCCGTTGTCGTCGTACCTAAAAAATGAATATGTATTCTCTTTTGGAATAAAGTGCATTGTTTTTCCGTTGTGAATTGTTGCGTTTGTTTTGCGCCAGTTAAAGAGTTTTTTTGTATGTTCAAAAACTTCGGTTTCTTCAGCGTTTCTTTCTGTGGGATTAAAAAGATTCTTACGATCTTCCTTCCATCCACCAGGAAAATCAATACGTGCGCCTCCATGTCCTTCATTCAAATCATGAGAACGGAACATCAATTCAGTACCGTAATATAATTGCGGCACTCCGCGTAGTGTAGCCAGCAAAGTTAAGCCTAATTTTATTTTTTTATGATTTCCGTTCATTAAATCGGCAAAACGGTTAGTATCGTGGTTATCGAGGAAAATCATCAAAGTTTTTGGGTCGTGATATACAAAATCCAATGATAAAGCGTCATAAATAGAGTTCATACCTGTGTTCCACGAAAAAGTTTCTGATTTTAATCCTTTTTCAATTGCGTCCATTAATGGAAAGTCCATCACTGAAGGCAATCCCGAATTGTAGCCATCTTTGTTTTTAGATGCCCCGTCCCAATATGCAATGATATTAGGCGCACTCGACCAACATTCTCCTACAATATTGATATTTGGATATTCTGCAATCAAACTGTTTGTCCATTGCGCCATTGAATATTTTTCATTATAAGGATATGTATCTACTCTCAAGCCGTCAATATTTGCCCATTCTATCCACCATACAAAAACTTGTTTAAAATATTGTAAAACAAAAGGGTTTTCAGTACGCATATCAGGCATAGATGTATCAAACCAGCCGTTTACACAACCTTCAAGGTCTGCTTTTGAAACGTTTGGGTCTGAAACAGTAGAAAATCTGCCGTTACTTCTGACAATGCCTTCAGGATAATTAATCCAATCTTTAAAAGGTAAATCTTTCATTTGCCAATGATCAGTGCCGCAATGGTTAGTTACAACATCTTTTATTATTTTTATTCCTCTTTTATGAGCTTCTTCTGTCAATTTTCGGTATAAATCATTTGTACCGAAACGAGGGTCTATTTGGTAATAGTCGGAACAGGCGTAACCGTGATAGGAATAGACGGGTTCGTTGTCAAAAAGTAGAGGAGTAGTCCAAATGGCAGTAATTCCTAACTCTTTTAAATAATCAAGTTTGTCGATAATTCCTTGAATATCACCGCCGTGCCGCCCATGATGATTGTTCCTATTTACTCTTTCGATTGCGCCCTGCATATTGTCGATATTACTATTTCCATTAACAAATCTATCGGGCATAATTAAGTAAATTAGGTCTGCCGAAGAAAAACTGCTACGTTCTGCGGAGTTTTCGCGCCTTTGTTCAAAACGATATTTGTATTTAAGGCTCTTTTTTCCTTTTGTTATTGTAAAAATATATTCGCCAGGTTTGGCATCTGGCGCTACTTTTACATCAACAAAGAGATAATAAGGACTGTCGGCAAAGTGAACTTTGGTAATTTCAATTCCTGTTCCATCAACAGAAACATTACTACCTGTAAGGTTTTCACCATAAAACAACAATTGGAGAGGCGTTTTCATACCTATCCACCAATTAGGAGGCTCAACGCGTTGAATCCCCTGTCCCAAAAGTTTTGCAGAAAGCATAAGTAAAAATGCAATAGATATTTTTTTAATATTCATAATGATAAATTTTAGCTTATAAAAAAATGCAAAAATAGATATTTTTTTTGATATTTATTATTTTTATTGTTTATGGTTGAATAAAGTTGCATTATTTATATAATTTATATAATTTATAAGAAATGAAAATAAATTTTAAACGAAAAGATAGCAAAAGATTTCGCTAAAGTAGCAATTGATTTTTTTGAAGTTTTATTCTTTGCGTTCTCAACTTTGCGCCTTTGCGTTAAAATAAATAATATGAATAATAAAGGTTAGAATTTAATCAAGCAATAAAGAAAAAATTTGAAAAAATTTAAGTTTAAAAATACAACAATTTTGAAAAATAACGTTATGATAGAATAGCTGTTAAAATTTTTTTATAATATGGAAAACAACAAAGGTTATCTTGAACGAATAACACGATTAGCCGGCAGAAATAAAGATTTGAAAGCCAAGTTCAAAGAGCTTGTCAACAGGTACAAATCTATAGAAAATCAAAATGAGCGGTATGAGGAGATGATTCAGAAATATAGTCACGAATTATCTCAAAAATCGCATACTCCCAAAAAGCTAGCAAAACGTCTTAGGATGATTTCGGTTATGTATCTATCTGTCAAAGGATTTGATAGACTTTATACATTAGAAGAACCAGGTCCTTTAATTGACCAATTAGATGAGTTATACTTTTTATTGGAAGAGATAGTAAAAAAAGGCAAAGTTATCAAAGTGAGGGCAGTTGGGGATATGATGCTTTTGGCGGCGGGTTTATCGGGCGCATCGAGGACAAACCCCATCGATATAATTCTGACCGCAATGGAAATGCAGGAAGCAGCAAATAGCATACTGGGTAAAGATGGTAAACCATTTTGGAAATTAAAAATGGGCATTCACACTGGTCCTGTTGTTGTAACTTTGAACGAAGGAAAAAGTATTCCATTCTCGCTGACGGGCGACAGCGTAAATATTGCCAGCAGAATTGGAGAGGCAACACCCGAAAATACTATCTGCGTGTCAGTTATGACTTATGAACTCATTAAAGAATTTTTTGATAGTAACCTTATCGGTCAAATGCCCGTTAAATACAAAGGAAATTTCGGTATGTATGAAATACCCGGCATTTTACCCGAACTTACCGAAGATGGCATTCGATTTATGCCAAATCAAACATTCCAAACGAGATACCTGCATTCTAAATTTATGGAAATACAAGAAGAAATGCTCGACTTTTTAGAACATAGACTCCCGCAAAACCTTTATTATCATAATATTAAACACACAATAGATGTTATTACAGAAGTAGAACTAATTGGATGGGCAGAAGGTGTTTCGTCAGATGATATATTTTTATTAAAACTTGCCGCTTTGTTCCACGACGCAGGTCATACAATAAACTACAAAGAACACGAATATTACGGTTCAGAAATTGCACGCGAAAAATTATCAGGTTACGGACTTAATCAAGAACAAATTGAAACCGTTTGCAGACTGATAATGTCGACAAAAAATCCTCCGCAACCAAAAGATTTATTAGAGCAAATAATATGCGACTCCGACTTAGATTACTTAGGAAGAGCCGACTTTTTACCCGTTTCAAATACTTTATATAATGAACTGAAAGAGAGGAACATGATAACCACTTGGAACGACTGGAATAAATTACAACTCAAATTTATTAGCAGCCACCAATATTTTACTCAAACGGCACAATCTTTGCGTGAAATTAATAAACAGCAACAAATAGATCGTTTAGAACAAATAATCCTCGAAAACGAGCCGGCTGTTTTATAAAAATTTGCTAACAAATCGATAGTTGTTAGAAAACTTTTACTTGCTTTCTTTGCGTTCTCAACTTTGCGACTTTGCGTTAAAATAAATATCATGAATAGTGTAGGTTAAATAAATTCAGTTATCAATATTAATATCACTCTAAATGCGTATCGATATTTTAACTCTTTTCCCCGAAATGTTTAAAGGTCCTTTTGATGAATCTATCATTAAACGTGCCATCGAGCAGCATAAAATTGAAATCGAACTTCACGACATTCGTAACTATTCTGATGACAAACATCGGCGCGTTGACGACTACCCTTTTGGAGGCGGCGCAGGTATGGTGATGCAGATTGTACCTATTGCAAAACTGATAGATAAACTGAAAAATGAACGTTGTTATGATGAAATAATTTACCTCACTCCCGATGGTGAAACGTTTAATCAAAAAATTGCAAATTCTCTCTCTCTTTTGAACAACATTATACTACTTTGCGGTCATTACAAAGGAATTGACCAGCGCATTCGCGACCATTACATAACACGAGAAATTTCCATCGGAGACTACGTCCTGACTGGCGGCGAACTTGCCGCAGCAGTTGTTGTTGATGCCGTTGCCCGTATTATTCCCGGAGTGATTTCTGACGAAACATCCGCACTTTTTGATTCTTTTCAAGATAATATTTTATCACCTCCAATTTATACGCGACCCGCAGAATTTAACGGATGGCACGTCCCCGATATTTTATTATCAGGACACCAAAAAAACATCGACGAGTGGCGACAAGAACAAGCAATCGAAAGAACTAAAAAATTAAGACCTGATCTTTTATGATAGTGTGGTAAATTCAGAACTCCTGACTTGCCCAAAATCGATTGTCGCATTTTTCACCCGTGCAGGGGCGTACCCTTGCGGTCGCCCTGCAAGCGCAACTCGGGGGATTTCCAAAAAAAGGAAACATTCTTTTTCAAAATTTTACATAAAAAGAATGAATTAAAACTCCAATTTATATTTACGCATTATTTCATCTCTACTTTGCAAAACTTCTATTTTCTTCTCGCTAATTTCAAACACTTCATCATCATCTACTTTAAAAAGATATTCGCCATAAATGGCATGATGCCTTGGGGACTCATTATATAGGGTTAAGAATTTATACTTAAGGCAATCAAAAGGAATTTCATTATTTTCTTCCATAAATCGCCTGAAGGCATGAAAAATCAATCTTTTACGAAAATTGAAACCTTTCGTTTGTTTAAAATATTTATCATACATTGAACCCGTTGTGCCATATAATGTAAGAATATATGATTTTTTGGAAGAATAAAATACTTCCAATATTATACTACTCCCAACTAATTGAATATCATAAAGTGTATGTTTTGGAATATTATATCCATTCAAAGCTAAATCATTTTCAATTTTTTGACCCAAAGTTATCAAAAGAGAGTCTATAAGTTTGTTATAGTTGTCTTTCCCTTGAATGTTAATGTTTGTAAATAATACTATAAAGATAGTATAAAGAACAACTTTCTTTTTTTTCATACTGACTAATATTTAAAATAAAAAAAGTGTATCGATATTCAGACAAAAAAATTTAAGTGAATTTTACGACCTATTATTCTCAATCTATCATCACTTTTTTGAAAATGCAAAAGTAGTAAAAAATTAAATACAAGCGCAAAAAAATAAAAAACAGCCCGAAAAATAACGGGCTGCTTTCATCTTACTCTCAAAATACTAAAATTCCGAGTGATATTTATTCAAAATTTCATCCTTGCCTTTCAATATCTCTATTTTTTTTCGGAAATTTCGAATTCTTCATTCTCATCAATTACTTTAAATTTATATTCTCCATAAATGACATAAACAGAAGGAGAATGAAACCAATGATGACTGTAACCTTAAGTTTTAAACTAATTCTTCAGTTGTATCCTTATAGTGTCTGTTATAATAGGTTTATTATCACAAGTAATAAAGTCAGAGGGCAAAATCAAAATTGAATTTGTTGATTTTTGATATGGAACAGATGATTTTAAATTAAAACTAATTGACAACGTTTCGCCGCCTTTTGTCTCTATTTCTTTTTCGATTAAGTCTTCCATATCTACCAAAAAAAATAAATTTTCAATCTCATACGGGTCTGTTTCAATCATAAATAAATCTTTTTTTACCTGATATTTACCATTGAATGTACAAGCAATAGTTATTGGCAGAGGTGCCATCATTGAAGAACCTCTTATGATTATTGTCCCACATTTCCCAAGTAGGGTATACTCCTTTTGTCCGTCAATTACAAAAGGTGTTGACACATCGCAAGAAACACTGCAAAGAATAAACAACAACAATACTAATTTTTTGATTGTCATAATATTAAATTTAAGAATTATATTACCACCAAAAACGATTATAGGCTTGGTCTTCAAAATAATTATACTTTTGAAAGAAAGAACCGCCTTTCATTAACATAGCATTTATCCCTTGTAATCCGTAATTCAGAATAAATGCATCCCCAAAAGCCCTTGATTGCCATAAGTGGTGTAATTCATGAGGATATAGTGATCTGTCTTTAAATAGTCTGCTATTACCCATTACAGAGTGAGCTCCAAAACCAGCAGGGGCAATTCTGGGGTCAGAAAGTTTATCAATAACACCACCGCTATAAATAGGTGCTAAATTTTTCCAAGCAAACTCCATTTTTCCGCCAAAAGCAAGATTACCCAAACCTAACGCATTGGTTACAATATTTCCTAAATTGTTCTGCCATTGCAATAATTTTTGGTCTTTACCCAAAGTCAGATTAACGGGCCCTACACCTAATGTAACTCTCGAAAAAGGGTCTTCGCCCATCGCCCAATTATTGCCTATGGAACTTCCCGCCGTTCCAATCATTTGATAGCCCAATTTTCCGCCAAGTTGTGCAAATGTATTTTCTGCACCCCATGCTTTTACCATTCCAAATCCACCTGTTGCACCCCAAGCACCTGATGCCAAGCCAACAACACCTGCTTTCCATGCACCGTCCCAGCCGCCGCCTGACAACGCATTGATGCCTATATTTATCGAACCACTATTTAGCATAGAACTGACAATCCCGGCTGATTGTGTTAATGACCCTGATGCAGTGGTCATACCCGCTGCTCCGATTGCTGCGGAAAAACCATATCCAAGTGTAGCACCAATTATACCTCCTGCGATAGCACCTTTCCAAGCATCAGATTGCCAATTCCAACAGGCTGCCGTCCCCGACTGAACAGAAGCCCCCACATAAGCACCAATTACAGCACCCACTATCACGGGGATAAACCAAAATTCTCCGCTTTCATCCACATAACACATCGGATTGTTTAGAGCGTAACTGTATCTGTTGTACGATTGCGAGAAATCGGGCAACTGTACATACGGATCCGGACTCAAAAACCTGCCCACAGCCGGGTCGTAGAGGCGGGCGTTCATATTAATTAAACCAAATTGTGGCAAATGTTCGTGCCCCGTATATCCTCTCCCCAAAAATGGAGTTGCTTGATAAGCAGAGGTATGGACTTCATCGTAATTAGCAGGATTCCGCCTCCTTCCCCATGCGTCATAACTATTTTCTTCTATTACATTGCCAGAGGCATCTGTTATGTGGGTTATGCTGCCTAAGTAGTCGCGGCAGATATAATATAACTGCCAATTGTTATTTCCATCTTTTACATAAATAGCAGGAGCATTATAATAGTTGCCACCCAAATATAGTTTTTCTTTGCAGTAAACTACACCGCCATTATGATAATTTTCGACTCTTTCATAACAATCAGATAAATATCCGTAACGCTGAAAACTCTCTGGATCAGTCTGTAGCAAACTCATGCCTACTCTACTACCTTTGGCATTATATGTAAACAAAGCGGTCTTATTTCCTTCAACAATTTCTTGTGGACGCTTAAACGAATTATAAGTAACCGTTTGTGTAACTTGCGAAATGGCATCTGTTGGTCTAGAAACATTAGAAATGGCGTAGGGTTTGCCAATAATATTATAATTAAAACTACTACCAATATCGCTCTTTTTGGTAATATTGCCTTTTTCATTATAAGTAGCCGTATTATTCCCATAATCTGTCATTCTATTCAGACCGTCGTAATCAAAATCTTCCTGAAGGTTATACTTGTTGTCTTTGCGGAAAGTTAGGTTACCTGAGGCTATATCAAAATTGTAAGTGTGGTTTTGAAACGCTGTGTTTTGTCCAACTTTTGCAGTTCGTCCAGTATGAATCCCATAATTATTATATTGATATTCACGTATTATACTACCTGTGTTAACCTTGGTTGGCTGCCCGTAATTATTTGCTTGGTCAAGTTTCCAAATCGATATGTAATTATTCAGTTTTATTTCCAACGTAATCATTTGTTTTAGAGTTTATTGCGTACATTTGAATAGGATTCGTACCTCGTGGCGATTCGTCATCTTCTTCTTTTTCTCGTTCATCCTCGTCTCCTCTAACCGCCTCTTCTGGATTCAAAATATCAGGTTTTAAAGCTGCTTTGAGGGGCCAAGTATGTTTAACTTTTCTTTTAATACCATCTGCAGAATAGGTATAATATATTTTTCCATTATCAACAACAGGATTATTAATAGAAACAAATTGGGGTAGATTCAAAACATTATAATCAACTGTCATGCCTTTGTTTTCGTCTTTTCTCATTGCGCCATTTTTGTTGTATAAGTAGTCAGTGGTGGTAGTAGGGTTCCAATCCATAAAAAAGTATTCATCGGATGCAATATTTTTATGACTTGAGGCTTCTGCTACTTTTATCAGTTTATTACCATCATATTGCATAGAAAGATTGTCTGCAAGAGAGGATGGTAGCCCTCTTTCCATATCTTCTTCTGAAAATCTACTACTGTAGTGGTTATAAGATACGCTGTCCATTTGTGCAGTCTCTTTGGGTTTTACAATTAAATTTCTTTTTGTATATCTTTTTAAAGTTTCTATATTACCATGCTTGTCGTACTCAAAATGTTCGTTGTAGTACCCGCTTGATTCAAAAGTAATTCCCGAATGCAGTGCATTTTTAAGTCTCGAAAGGTTATCATATTCAAAAGTGAAATAATTGTCAAAATTATCATGTGGGTTATTACGCCAAGACATTTCATCGATGTTTCCACCAAAAGTATAAAACAATTCTTGCGCAAATTGCGTGGAGACAATGGTTTTCAACCTTGAGCGCACATCATAAGTATAATTAATTATGGGTGTTGAACCATTTGTTGTAGATTTTAGCCTGCCCACTTCATCATACTTGTTAAAATTTTTAAAAATACTTGACTTCAATAGTAATTATTTTATGATTTATGTCGACCAAATTGGTATTACAAATTTTTCTTTCCATTTATCACGTTTCTTTTCAAAAACAATAAAAAAGCCACCTGCAGATAAAGGACCATTATAAAAACCATAATACATTAATGCTTGATTTTTTTCTTCATTAAAGCCAATGTTTGAAAATTCTAATATTGAAAGATTCCAATTTGGATACTTTTCTATCAGTGCATTCCAGTTATTGCTAATTTCTTGGCTAACTCTAATAATTTCGATATCAGTATATTTGCAATCCCAGTTTATTGTTCGTTCCTGATTCTGATTTAGAAAGTCAGCAAATGTCTTTTCATCAAGTTTTTTATATTGTTTTTTGTATCTATAAAAATCATTTGGACAAATACTTATTGTGTATTTAGGATATTCAAGTATCAAAAGAGTAGTAGATGTATAACTAATACCAGGTTGTTTGTATCTAAGAACATGTTCGTCAATTATTTTTTTCAATATGACACAATCATTTTGCCCGTTTGCAATGCTGTTAATAAATAGAAAAAGTGTAGTAAATACTATTACTTTCATAAGTTTTTGTATTTTAATGTGGATGCCGTAAAAATTTATTTGTAGGTGTTATACCATTTTGTAATTGCCTAAGGGTTTTTTGGCTGAAGGGAAAATAATTTGTATTACCACCCACGTAATAAGAATTATATGATACTCTTTGTCCATATTCTGGTCCCAATTGTCGCCTAATTCTGTTTGGTAAGATTTCTTGCCGTCCTGCAGTTTCATAGGGATTTTGTCTTATAGAAGATCCTGTACCAGGATCTAAACCTGCGCCACCATATTTTGTATGACCTAATTCGTGAAAAAATGTTAATGCAAATCCCATTGTTGTTGAATTTAAATCACTTGAGGTATTATTCATAATATCTTGAATCTGCGCGGGATTAAATAATATTAAATTTGGATCTGGACCATCCATAGTAACCAAAGTAAGACCATCATAACCACCAACAGACACAGTTTGCTCGGAGCCAATTAATTTAGTAAGTGACTTTCGAGCAGCTCTACTACCATCCTTACTTTTCCCATCAATTGACACATTTCCTCTATCATCCACAGTCAAATTTAAACCTGTTTTAGATTTTAAATCATCCATAAATAAATTATAGGCATTATTATCATATTCTCTTAATTGATAAACATTTAAACTATCCCCATTCACATCAATATACTTCATTGCGTTTCCAGCGGCGAAACTATATGGTGAGAGGTGGTAGTATTTTTCGGCGAATCTATCGGGTACGTGAAAACGGGCTAAAGCGTGGTCTAACATTCTTTGTCCCATATCTGTCCAATTTAAACCATGCATAGTTTGGAATTCGAGATTATTATACTTATATGATTGCTCTTCTGGGTTTAGTCCGCCAGAAATAACAACTCCTGAATTTGCATAGTAATCAACCCTTTGCACAACACTATTATCATCTTTTATAACAACTCTGTTATTAGAAATGTGGTCTCTAACATAATAAAAATAAACACCATTTTTTATATACCCATTTGGCAGTAAAATTTTATCAAGTTGATTGTTAATGTAAATTTTATTTGCGACGTAATCGGTTGTTTTAGAGTTTATTGTGTACATTTGAATAGGATTTGTACCCCGGGGTGTTTCGTCATCTTCTTCTTTTTCTCGTTCATCCTCGTCTCCTCTAACTGCCTCTTCTGTACCCAAAACATCGGGTTTTAAAACTGCTTTTAGGGGCCAAGTATGTTTAACTTTTCTTTTAACACCATCTGCCGAATAGGTATAATATATTTTACCATTATCAACAACCGGATTATTAATTGTAACCAATTGTGGCAAGTTTAAAATATTATATTCAACTGTCATACCTTTGTTTTCGTCCTTTCTCATTGCACCGTTTTTGTTGTATAAGTTCATTAGTTTCATTACTTATTAACATCACTACTATATTATTTATTGCATATAGGTCGAGAAAATTGCACAATTTTTCTGTGGGCATACCACCGCTTGCGCTAAACCGCTTCGTTACCTGCAGCCGTTTGTATCTCATTCGTTAATTGTTATTTTTTTGCAATCGTCTATTCTTTCTTGAGTGTATGAATATGTCTTGGTTTTCATTTATTTCGTTGCCCTCATAATCAAAACTTTTACCGCCCAAATAATGTTTTGATCCTTTAAGATAAAACCCACCACCAAGTATTTCTATAGTATCGTTAAATTCTTCAAGACGATGATAATCAAAAAAACATTTGAATGAAGAAGTGATAGGAAACGAGATTTCAAAAAAATCAGATTCGGGATTGTTAATTTTATATTTAACTGTTTTAATAATGCAATAACTAAAACTAGGACTTATTTTTCCAGGATCTACTACACTTCTAATGTAAAATACAGAATTATTATTAAGAATTGTTTTAGAGACTTTTATGGTATCCTGTTTCGATTTGAAAAAATATACAGTGTTATCATCAATAAACAATTCTTCAGTTGGAAATAAGCCAACACCATCAGATAAAATAAATATAAGGCTATCCGAATCCGTTGCTTTTTCTACAACGGTCATTGGAATTGAATTATGATCAAACAAAGTTTTGATAAAATATTTATTATTACCAACAACCTCCCATATACCTTCGGACAAAACCAGACTTCCGGTTAAATCAGTAGTTTCAAATCTATACTGAAATGTACAATCTTCAAAAATTGAAAAAGAACTACTACCTAAATATTGAATACTATATGAATATGTGCCATAAATTCCTTTTTGAGATGAAAACGATAGTATGACGGATGCTAATGCAATAAATATACCTCTCTTTAACATAAATATTATTTGATTAAAATATAAAAATTTTTAATATACATAATTTCTATTTTCTCCTCTTATGCCCTTTACCCAAGTACTATTTATTTTCTGTAAACTACTTGGCTTCCCGGGTAAAGTGTATCCTCTTGGAACTGCAGGTGTTCCTTGAGGAACTTGTTTAGGACGTTCCAAAATAAATTGGGTTTGGTATGCTTGAACTTCTAAATCATATTTTTGTGTTGTAGTTTTATAAGTAAATATATCACCACCAGGCTTTAATAATGACATTTCATTGTTAAAATATTGCACAGCATGTGTTATTTCATGCACTCTGTTTTCAAAGTCACCTGTGTTATTAATGATAATTGTTCCGTCTTCCATTGAAGATAAAAATCCCCGGTCCCCGCCAACCGTTTTAAAAGTATAAGCAGTTGTCTTATCAGCACCAATACCTTCTATTCCTTTTGAAAAAGTTTCTAACAATCCTTTTTCAAGTTTTGCATCACTTAGTCTGTTTTCTAGACTTGATACATCTTTTCCTTTAGAGCTTTGTATTTCAATTCTCTTTTCAAGTTTTTTGATATTTTTATCATTATATTTTAATCGGTCATCTGCCGATTTTTTACATTCACTGGCTATTTTATGATCACTTTGTAAATACCAATATCTCCCGTCAGGGTCTATCCTATTCACGATGTTATTCCCACACCATGAATATGGGGATTCCCATGGTCTGGCTTCTCCCAGCGGGTCGAATGTTGGGGCGCGCACTAAATCAGATATATAAGGTCGTGCGTGCGCATCGCTCCAATTCAGACCATGCATAGTATCGAATTCAAAATCACCGTATTTTCGATTTTGTTCTTCAGGATTTAAGCCGCCCGACATTGGCAAACCGCTACCCATGTAATAATCAACCCTTTGCACAACAATATTATCATCTTTTATAACAACTCTGTTATTAGAAATGTGGTCCTTTACATAATAAAAATAAACTCCATTTTTTATATACCCATTTGGCAGTAAAATTTTATCAAGTTGTCCGTTTAAATAAATTTTATTTCCAACGTAATCTGTTGTTTTAGAGTTTATTGTGTACATTTGAATAGGATTCGTACCCCGGGGTGTTTCGTCATCTTCTTCTTTTTCTCTTTCATCTTCGTCTCCTCTAACCGCCTCTTCAGTACCCAAAACATCGGGTTTTAAAACTGTTTTTAGGGGCCAAGTATGTTTTACTCTTCTTTTAATGCCATCTGCCGAATAGGTATAGTATATTTTTCCATTGTCAACAACAGGATTATTAATTGCAATAAATTTTGGCAAGTTTAAAACATTATAATCTATTGTCATACCTTTGTTTTCGTCTTTTCTCATTGCGCCGTTTTTGTTGTATAAGTTCATTAGTTTCATTACTTATTAACATCACTCCACTGTTATTTATTGCATATAGGTCGAGAAAATTGTACAATTTTTTTGCGGGCATACACCACCGCTTGGGCTAAACCTTTTAGTTACCTGCTGCAGCTTTTCTTCCTTAAACACAACCCTTTTAAATTATCACAAAAATACAAATCATAAATTCCATTTGCTAGTTCAATACATATATCTGTTTCATCATCAACATGAAAGCATGGGAAAAGATGTAAGTAGTTTTGTGGAAATAATTTAACTCCATCGATTATTGGTGCACTTTCTCTCTTTATTTCGTACATTGACCTCAATATAAAATTATAAGATTTCCCAACTGCTATCTCATTGCACCTTTTTTTATTAGTTTTTTTTGATATTATTTTATACTTGCTTTTGTCTTTAATTGCATAAATCACATACCAATTATTAATGGAATCTATTTTTGTAATTAAATATTCACCTTGTTCATCTTGTTCTGATATTATATTTTTTGTATTGCAAGATAAATTTGAAATAAAAAAAATACAAATTATTGTCACAAATATTATTTTCATGGTAGTTTTTGTATTACTTTCCTATTTCCATTTTGGTCTGTCACATACCAAGAAGCACTAGCAGTTCTTTTTGGGTATCTATCCCCTGACAACATTTTTATTTCTCTTCCTTTGCTATTGTAAATTACTTCACGTACTGGACCGGATTGTGGAGAAGCTACAGGATGTGATTGCTCCCATGTAGAAGAGACACCTTTTACTTGAGCAATAACACCTCCCATATATGCTTCAGTCACTTCGTGTATCATATCAGCCCCCGGTTTTCCATGGGCATCACTCATACTACCAAGAACACCTGGATTAACTTCTTGGTTAGCAATGACAGTACCATCAGGCAAGACGGTGTTCCCCATAAAGGTTCCACCAACATAAAGATTTCCGGTAGATGTAAATTTTGTATTTTCGGCTGTAACCATTACTGAAATTGTACTACTATTTGCAGCCTCTAAAAGTAGAGTTGAACCATAAGTTAAAGGTCCCATAACCGATTGAGTTGCAGTAATAGTTCCGTTACTTTGCATATTAAGTGTTAGTTCGTTTGCTGTTGCTGTTACTATTTGTTGGAATGCCTCTGGCGCAAATGTTCCAGCAACATTTATACTATCCCCATTCACATCAATATAGTTCACGCCATTGTTAGCAGCATGTACGTATGGACTTTGCCATGGAAACTTCTCTGCAAACCTGTCAGGTACGAAATAGCGGTTTGTAGCATGGTCAAGCCCACGATGTCCATGGTCGGTAACGTTGAAGCCGTGCATGGAGTCAAAAGGCTTGCCTTGATGTTTAAAATTTTGCTCATCAGGATTTAATCCGCCAGAAATAATTACACCTGAATTCGGGTAATAATCAACGCGTTGCACAACTGTATTATCATCTTTTATCACTACTCTATTATTAGACGCGTGGTCTTTAATGTAAAAATAGTAATTTTCTCTGTAAATATACCCGTTTTCGAGTAAAATTTTATCTAAAACACCGTCAACATAAATTCTATTGCCTACATAATCGGTTGTTTTTGAATTTTTTGCGTACATCGATATAGGGTCTAATCTACCTCGCGGGGAATCGTAGTCTTCTTCATTTTCATCGTTGCCTCTTTTTTCTAAACCTGCTTCAGCGTCAACAATATCAGGTTTAATAATATTGGCAATGGGCCACGTATGAATTACTCTTTTTTTTATGCCGTCAGCAGAATATTTGTAAGAAATTCTACCGTTATCTACAACAGGATTATTTATTTTAACTAATTTAGGAAGATTCAAAATATTGTACTCGACCGTCATACCCTTGTTTTCGTCTTTTGTCATTGCGCCGTTGTTGTTGTATTCGTAGTCGGTTATGGAAGTAGGATTCCAATCTGTAAAAAAGTACTCGTCGGCGTTTGTACTTGTGTATGACGATTTTTCGATAACTCTATCTAATTGATTTCCGTAGTATTGCATTTCCAAATCGTCTGCAAGTATAGAGGATATAGCGGCTCTGTATATTTCTTCCTGTGGAAATCTGCTGCTGTAATGTTCATAAGTAGCGCTGTCCATTTCGGAGGGGTTGGTTGGTTTTGTAATTAAATTTCTTTTGGTATATCTTTTTAATGACTTTATATTTCCGTGCTTGTCGTATTCAAAATATTCGTTGTACAGCCCGCTTGAGGAAAATGTATTTCCGTTATGGTATGCTTTTTTAAGTCTTGCAAGACTATCATACACAAAACTATAATAAGCTCCATAATTATTTCCAGCTTTATTTCTCCAATACATTTTATCAATATTTCCGCCAAAAGTATAAGAGAGGCTGTCGGCAAACTCCGATGAACTGATAGATCTCAGTCTTGAGCGTACATCGTATTTATACGAAATAGAATATGTCCCACCGTTTTTTGCAGTTACAAGCCGTCCTGCTTCGTCGTAAAATTTCTCTACAACTGTTTTGGCAGAAGGGGCATTGTTTAACTTGTGTGTTGTTTTTTTGTGTCTTCCTGCATGGTCATATTGGTAGTCGTATTCTTCTCTTGTAGTGCCACCAATATTAGCAGAACCAGATATTATTCTTTTAACGGGATTACCTATAAAGTTATATGCAATATACTCCTTTTCAACTTTTCCGAATTGGTTTTTCGATTTTATTTGTATAATTCTCCCTTTAGCATCGTAGTAAAATGCAGAATAGAGGAAACTTGTACTTTCAAGCATTGCAACGGCAGTTCCTGTTAGCTGTCCTTTATGGTATATTTTACTATTTGTATCGCCATATATTTTGTCGAAATCGTTACCTTCGCTTGCGTCATATTCCAAACCAGATGCTCCGCTAATATCAAGAAAATCATAATCATCGTACCAGTTCACTATCAGTTCGGTCATATTTGCCAGATTACTTGTAGATACAATGTTTGAACCAAGATAAATATCATAACCTTTCATTCCTGCATTAATGCTATTGTTTTTCTTTGCTGTTACGATAAGGTTTTCGAAATTTGAAACTTTAACCTCTTTCCCAAGTGCGTTTAGACCGCATATTCCCGTTAAAACCGTACGTCCAAAAACGTCTGGAATGGAAAACATCCATTTTGAACTATCCCGCAGTTCTCCGTCGCGCCAAAAAATCAGTCTGTTGGCTTTATCATACACATAATCAATTGGTTCACATCCGGGAAGTTGTTTAAAAATCATTCGGTTGAGATTGTCGTATTTGTAAACATATCCGTATTTTTTCATTTCGGAGTTGTTTTCGTTGCTTGAAGACGGCACATTTTCAACCGCAAGTGGTGGCAATATAAATCGCAAATTTCCAATATTATCATAAACGTAATAAACATCGTGCTTGATATTATTATTTATACGGCGTTCCAATATTGTTCGTCCTAATTTGTCAGTAAATACGTATGAAATATTTTTATCCTCGTTGGTTATTTTGATAACATAAAGTTCATTTGCTGAATAATCGCCCGATTTAACCAAATTATTTCCTGAAACAGAGTATCGCATACATGAAAGGTCTCCGCTTTCACTATTTGTCATATATTCTGTTCCTACAGATTTTTGGTTATCGTACCAATTTTTGCCGGGTCCGTAATGTTCTATTACTCTATTCAATGGAGATTCTTCATAAATAGGCTGGGAATATGGCATCTGGTCATTGTTATAAAAATTTTTTGCAGATTGCTTTGCGGTTGCAGGAGTAATGTAATTTCCGCCTCCTATGGATTGCGGCGTAGGTAACCAGAGATTTGATTTTCGACCGCAGTTATCATATTCCTGTAAAGTTACCAAATCTTTTTTATCAGGAGTAAAGGATTGTTGTACTGTTTGTACAGGTCTGCCCAAACCGTCAAAAT
>Ga0099364_10001553_pt1 | contig 37519 bp, 30 predicted proteins | sample TergutTh196P3_FD_73070 | JGI IMG/M metagenome (GOLD analysis project Ga0099364, IMG submission 73070) | Microcerotermes parvus P3 segment gut microbial communities from Pointe-Noire, Republic of the Congo - Th196 P3 | ecosystem: Host-associated > Arthropoda: Insects > Digestive system > Gut ... | reverse complement strand
ATTACTCTTTACAATTTAACCAAAAAAGCAGTTGGTAACATAGCTCATATTTATACAGATGCGAATAGTTGCTATCGTGAATGTTTTAGTAGAATAGGTATTTCGCACCTACACACTGCTTTATCCAATAAATCAGAGACTCATATGATTGAGGCTGTTAATAGTAGCATAAGAGATAATTTAGCAAGATTTAACAGAAAAAGTAAAAGATTTAGTAAATGTTATGATATGTTAGACAATACGTTGTTGCTTTTCTTTGATGCTAAAACTTACAATATAAACAATAAGTGAACATTGTCTCCTTCGGAGGGGTGGCTGCGAAGCAGACGGGGTGGTGAGCTACGACAAAATCAGCTCCCCCGCCCCCGATCGATAAAAAACACCCAATTTCAAATCGAGAAACCCGCATCCAATCTACTCTTCTGAGTCCTTCCCTGTACGGCTCCTGTACCGATCTACAAAATAAGCAGGATAGATGCGGGAATCCCATGAGCAATGTCACTCGCACAGTCACCCTGCTATATTTTATACTATTCCTCAATTAAAATGAAACGAAATAACGATATTGGAGTTTATTATATGGAGGTGCATAATGCCATTTCGTTTTATGATAACAGAATCTCAATTGGAAGAGATTGATGCTGCTCGAAAGAAGAATATGAATAAGAATATAGAGCGGCAGCTAAGAGTGTTAGTATTACATGCCAAAGGCTCATCTAGGGAGGAGATTTCGTTGATAACAGAATACAATATCACTAGTATTAGTCGTATAGTTTCTCTATATATGGAGAAGGGGCTTTCATTTTTTATAGCAAATAACTACAAAGGCAATAACCGAAACCTTAGTTATGAAGAAGAATGTGCTATTCTATTTCCCTATTTAGAGATAGCAAAAGCAGGACAACTAGTAGATATTAATGAAATCAAACTTGCTTATGAAGAAGCATTAGGTAGACCATTGAAGAGTAATGGACATATTTATAGGGTTTTAGAGAGGCATGGTTGGCGTAAAATTATGCCACGTTCAAAACACCCCAATAAAGCTAGTGATGAAGAAATTGCTACTTCAAAAAAAACTCCAAAACATCGTCAGGGAAGAAATAGCAAAAGACGATAAAGTTATGGTTCGTCTGATGTTTCAGGACGAGGCAAGATTCGGGCGAATCAATAAAGCAAAATATTGTTGGTGTCCAAAGGGGAGCAGACCAGTTGTACCATCACAGCTGGTTCGAGAATATCGATATGCATATGGAGTTGTAGACCCTTTGCGTGGAGATTTGTTTTTTCTTGTTTTACCATATGCCAATAAAGAATGCATGAAAATATTTATCAACGAGCTGTCAAATGAATATCCAGATGATATTATCTTGTTAGTTTGCGACAAAGCAAGTTGGCATACATCTACCTCATTGGATGTGCCACAGAATATTCGAATGCTATTTTTACCTCCTGCAACACCTGAAATGAATCCTATAGAACAAATTTGGAAAGAATTAAGAAAGAGTTTTAAGAATGAGATATTTAAAACTCTTAAAAAAGTAATAGATCGGTTATGTGAAGCTATTTTAGCACTATCAAAAAGCACAATAAAGAGCATTACTGGCAGGCAATGGATTTTAGACGTATTTTAAATGAGGAATAGTATAAAATGTTTTTTAATCCATTTGAGCTAATTTCATGGAATTTTCTGGCAAATAATATTTTAGTATCTATAATTTTTTCATAATCAGTTTCATCTAAAAATGCAGGATAACCTCCACGTCCAGAAGTCCAATCTACATACCGTAGATTATCATTCACGATGTTCTCATGTAAATTTGAATTTAAAAGAACACTTTGAAAATATAATTCTTCAGCACAAAAAGTGAATTGTAGACTGTTTAGTATTTCAGGATTTTTATCACCAAAATCTAAAACATATTGTAAACTATTTCTTGTCAAACTCCAATATGTTCCTCCACCATACAATACATTAAAAAAATTTTTTATTGTTAGTTTCCTTTTTATTCTTAATATTTTTTGTAAATCTTTAATAAAGGTAATGATTAGTTTTCCTGTAACTTTTTTATAATCGAAATACTCAAAAAAATTATAGTGTTCAAATCTGTATATTCCTCCGCCATCATTCCATTGCTTTATCGGCAATTTAAAATATTGCAAGTAATCTTTACTAATGTCTAAATCATAAAAAAAATACTCTTTTGGTTTTACAGGAAAATCTTGACCTGTTATGAGATGAAAATATTTATTTTTCTTATTTTTAAGTGCTATTTTTGACAGTAATAAAATTGCTTTGAGATGATTGAATGACCCCCAATTTACAATATATTCATTACACACATGTATATTTTTTGAATCTCTTATTTTAGAAATATCCATTGTTGATTTTTTATCAATATGAATATAAAAATTAAAATCTTTTCCCAAAAAATTAATAATGTCATTGATTTGGTTTACATTTTTATATGCTGTTATTAATATAGCTTGTGGAAAATTTTTGAGCATGATTTTTTTTCCCTATTTATTTAAAGGGGGAGCATATGGATTTATAATTTGATTTTTAAACAGTAAGAGATAATCTCGTTTCTTTAGCAATCTTGCTAGTTCTAATGAATCATTAGGAAGGTCTTTAGTTAAAATTAAACCTAAGCCTTCTGAACCAGCTTGATGAAAATCTGATCCTATAGTTACTATCGCATTTTGAGTATTAATAAATTTCATTGCAATGTCGTTATTAGAATTGTGATACCAATTTGTATTAATTCCTTCATACCCGTCTAAGTTTTCTACTACAGTACATTCAACCCTGAAAGGGTGTGCTTGAATAATTATAACATCATTGTCTGTAAATTTTTGAATATATTCTTGTATATTAGATGGGAAATTATTAATAATCCGTTCAATCCAAGCTTCATTGATTCCATAAACCAAATAGTCGTTTTCATTATTTATTGGTTCTGGGAATCTAAGCTCTGCACTTAAATAAATCTTCATATTTCTTTTCAACCCTTCATCATATGCTTTACAATAATCACAAAGAAAGAATTTTAAAACATCGTTGTTCGATCTTTTATTATTAAATAGTTCTGCAGATAAATGATTTGCTATTGCTAAACCGTGAACTCCTTTATCATGATAGCGCAAAACAGTTTCTATGGGGTTAAAATACCCACACTCACTTACAGGTTTTGTATGAGCATGAAGTTCAATTTTATATCTATAATCTAAACATAAATCTTTATTCATGTCCCCTTCCTTCTGAATTTATACAAAAAACTATCGGTTTAATAATACGATCAATAGCCGAGTTAATTTCTTCCTCATTTAAATCAATTCCAGAAAAAAAAATACTTTGCTTTAAAAAATTTATTGGAGATGTTATTGCATATTTTAATAAATTATCACTTGTTTTTTTTATACTTAATTTATATAAGTAAAAAACAGATGGATAAAAACCAATTTTATTTTTGATGTCTTTTAATAATATTTGTTGACTACTTGAAATTATTACACCTGTTTTTAGTTTCGTTTCGATTTTTTTCAATTCTAAACAAAGTGCTAATAATTTGTGTTTTTGTGGTAAGTGCTTGTGTATTATACCCATCGCTAAATTATAGTCTGCTAAACCGATATATGCCTTAACTAATAAAAACAATGTCGATGTGGTTTTCTTTGACCCAATCCTTTTTAAAAGTTCCTTGCAATTATAAAAATCATGGTTATAAAAAAAACCTTTTGCTAGCCTTAATAATGCTTTTGTTTTGGCATATTTTAAATCCCAGTTTATACAATATTTTTGAATATGTAAATTTTTATTATTTTTATCAAATTGAGGGAATATTTCTTTTAGAGAGTAATTCTTGATAATATCTTTCATAACTAACGAATGATATGATGTATCTCTGTAAACCATTGCCCCAGAAAAACTATTTTTTGAATGAATTAATACTTTATACAAAACTTTTGGCACTAAATGTACTCTCGAATTCGGAACAGTTCGAGAAAAGAAATCGTAGTCTTCTCCAAATCTAATTTTTTCATTATACACCCCATATTTTTTATATAGTCTTTTCCTAATTAGAGTTCCTCCTGTTGCGATACCAAATGAAAATATTAAATTGCTAAGGAATAAATGCTCATTTGCACTATAATCTACTGGAAATAAATGATAGTTCAACTTTTTATTATTTATAGAATAGCTCTCAATATTACAGTAAATAATGTCTATTTCGTTATTTATAAGTATGCTATAATATTCACAAAGTATATGTGGATCTAAAATATCATCACTGTCAAGCCATAAAATAAAATCTCCTTTAGCTAGCTCAATACACTTATTTCTGGCATTAGAAATCCCTTCGTTTTTATGTGATTTAAAATACAAAATTTCTTTTTCACTTGTAATAATAGAATCGATAATGTCTTTTGTATTGTCATCAGATCCATCATCGACTATTATAATTTCATAATTAGTAAATTTTTGGTTTATGGCACTTTGAATACTCCTACTAATTAGATTAGCTCTATTATAAGTAGGGGTACAGATTGAGACTAATACATTTGAAGAATTAATATTCAATGACTTCATATCTAATTCAATCGTTTTTATCAAAATTATCTTTTATTAGAAAAAATTTGTGAGCTTCATACAACTGTTTATAGTATCCATTTATATACTTATTAGAAGTCAAATTTTTATTTTTATATATTTCCTTAGAAAAACTATTTTCAACATCACGATAATAATATAGATATTCTGGCACTTTTAAAAATCTAAATTTCAATAATTGATGTAGAATGAAATCAACATCTTCTCCATTAGTTGTTTCATCATATTGATAATATTCCCAACAACTTCGTCTCATCAGTTGAAACGAATTAAAAAATGTAGCTTCTTCAAATAATTCGGGGTCTCGAGTATATATATTTTTTGGAGGGTAATAATTCAGAGATTGTGGGAGCATCTGAATTTGACCATTTTTATGAATTCTTATCATTCCAGAGGAAAAAATACTATACTTTTTATTTTCAGACATATAGTACATCATACGTTCAATTGCTGTGGGAAATAACATATCATCGCCATCAAGATATGCGATCCATTCACCTGAAGTTGATGTTATAGCAGTATTACGTGTATGCCCGGCAGTGCCATTTCCTTTAATAACAATCATTTTTTTGGTATCACATTGAATTATATTAAAAAGAGGTTCTATAAATCTACATAGTCCTTCGTCGATAGATGTGTCTATACATAGCACCAATTCAAATTTTTTATGAGTTTGAGCACACACAGAAAATAATGCTTCTGTTAAATATTCTCTTCTATGAGCTGTTACAACCAATGATAAAAGTTTTTTCATTATTGCAAATTTCCCTGTTTAAAAAATCGAAAATATAAAGTAGGAATTACTCTAAATAAGATCACTTGCATTTTTTCTATTTTTGTTTGAGCATTTCTCATCAAAAAGTTTACATCATAAAAATGCTTGTATTTTCTTTTGTATAATTTGTCTTCTTTTATTCGATTAAAGTAATAATTAAATAAATATCTACTCCATAATGAATTAAGTTCTTCATCCGGTACATTGATAAATAAATTTTCATTTTTATGACAGATTTCTATAGCAATTTTTGCATTTGATAATTTATTCAAAGTTGTCATGGGTCTGTCGAGGCTACCTTCTCTATAAAAATATGTATAAAAAATAAAATTAGTAACTACTACTTTTTTTGCTAATAGCATAATTCTAGGTGTCCATAAAAAATCCTCTGCGTATGTATTAATTTGATTATCTAATTGATTATTTAATAAAAAGTTACGAGAATAAACTTTATGCCAAACAGCAAAAGCAATATTTTCATTTTTTAGCTGCATTTTCCAAAAATCAATTCCAGTAACAAATATTTCAGATTCATCGTCAAAATTAAAGTATCTAACTTCTTTTACGCCTTTTTTTACAAACTCTATAAATGAAGAGCAAATAATTTCAATATCGGGTCTTTTTCGAATGATTTGATAAAACTTTTCACAGGAAAAAGTGTTTATCCAATCATCACTATCTACAAAAATCAAAAATTCTCCTATAGCTTTTCGCATGCCAACATTTCTAGCTTCACCTAAACCGGAATTTTGTTGATGTATAACTATTATTCTATTATCTTTTTCTGCATATTCATCACAGATTTTTCCAGAGTTATCTGTCGAACCATCATTTATTAATATAATTTCAATACCACTATATGTCTGATGAATAATGCTATCCAAGCATCGCTTTAGATATTGCTCAACATTATACACAGCTACTATCAAAGAAAAAAAAGGTACTTTATCTTCTATATTCTTATCCTTGCTACTCATATAGTACCACAAGTAATTATCAGGATGAATGATATCTTTCGGAAAATGAGAATTCAAGAATAACTCTTTATTTAAATTACATTTATCTAATTTGTTTTTTTTTACATACAAAAATATATTTTGGCGGTACCAAAATTCAACATCATCATCATTCCAAATCGTTGGACGTATACAATCTAAAGATAAGAAATCAAACTCCAAAAAGATAGTGCTCCAATAACTTTGCCATTGCTCATTTATATGATTATCGCCTCTTTGGAATGGCACTGCAGCTGAAAACAAAACGAAATCTGATGATAAGACTAACTTTTGAACAAACAACTTAGCATTTTTTGCTGGCACATGTTCCGCTACTTCTAGAGAAATAGATAAATCATATGTTTTTTCAATATGAATTTTCTCTTCAAAGTCTATTGTAGCAAAATATTCTTTTGGTATTAATAACTTACTTTGATCAATCCATTTTCCATCATACCCCTGAATATGACAATTCTCTCTTTTTATCTCTTTAAAAACAGATAACCAGGTGCCTATTCCACACCCAAAATCAACTGCCGAGTTTACATGAGGTAATATATCTAAAACGATGGGTAAAATTTTTCTCGCACTTTTAATACTCCCCATACTATTCAAATCATAAAAACTCGAATTATAAAAATCACTTTTATCCATAAAAATTTCACTTCTTTATATAATAATTTTGCCTACTATTTTCATTTTTGACAAACTCAATATATATTTCTCTGCTTTTAATGAGATTTTCCAAGCTCCAGATTTTTTTATTATATATATCTGTTTTATAAAAAGTTGAAGCACTATTCAAATGATATACCATTATTGAGGGATCATATATTACATTTATTTCTTTTTTCATACATTCATAAAGTAGAAAATCCTCCTCACCGTAAAAATCAGTTTCTGGATAAAATAACATTGACTCATTTTTAAATAATAATTTTGAAAAGATCAAGCAAGCTCCGTGTAATCTGACATTTTTTTGTTGTTTGTGTACTTGCATATCTTTGTGTTGTTTCTTTAGTGCTTTTCTCTTTAACAAATAATTCATTTTATTTATAGAAGTTGAAAAAAAAGTCCTGTTAATTATGTTTTCAAAGAAGTAAATCATTTTGAAAAAATATTTATACTTCTTTAAGCGCACATATTCTTTTTCGTAGTCATATATCTCTTTAGTAATTTCTTCAACATCACAAACACTTTGTCCAAAAGGATTTTGATGCTCTTTAAATTTTTCTAAATAGATATCAGGACCAAGAACTCCAAAATTTGTTTCCCTAAATAGATCTTCAATTCTTTTTATCATGTTACTTGACTTAAATTCAATGTCATTATTACACACTATTAGGAAGTCAAAGGAAATATTTTCTTTTATATACTTGTAACCTATATTATTTCCTTTGGAAAATCCATAATTAACTTTTAATATGATAAAGTGAATATGCTTGTTACAAATATATTTTTCTTGCAAAGTTTCCCCAGTATTGTCATTTGAGCCATTATCAACTACAACAATTTGTTCGTTTGGGTAAAGGTTGATAATACTTGAAATACAGTTGATAGTATCTTTAAAATTTTTATAATGTAAAACTAAAAAACAACATTTCATTTTATGCTTAAACTAGATACATTTCCCAATATGATTTTTTCAGCTCCATTTTCTCTTGCAGATTCGTATGCTTTGCTTATTAATTCTGTTGATAAATATGATTCTTCTAATAAATCATTTCTGAATTTCAAGTTCGCAATAGAATCTTTAAAATCTAATATAACATCAATAAACCATGATCTATGTAATGGGTCATTAAATTCGGATAAATAAATCTCTTTTTTTACACTACCGTCATTTAAATAATGTGTAACTTTATCACTATCAATTAATAAGCTCTCTTTGCTTCCAAATAAATGATAAAAAGTATCTCTTTTAGAACTATTCCAACTTAGATCTAAGTTAATTATCAAATCATCTTCATATTGTAGTTTTATTATTGCAGTATCCTCTGTTTTATATTTATCATACTTCATTTTTCCTAATACTGCTGAAATCATCATTGGCTTTTTACCAATTAAGTAACTTGCAACGTAAAAACTATGTGGACCATGATCTTGTAAAATCCCACCTCCAGAAATAATTTTATCTCTTCGCCAATTAGGTTTCCATTCTAAATTTCCCAGTGCATGCCCAATTCTCATAGTTTTGAAGTACCCATTTATCAAATTGCCAAAATTTTTATTCATTATTATTTGTTTTGCGTATCTAATCACAGGAGCATACCTATAATTATGGCACGGAAATAGTATTAATTTATTTTTTTGTGCAATCGAACTTAATATCTGGTACTCTTTTAAATGTAATAAAAAAGGTTTTTCGCCAATAACATGCAAATGGCATTTTAAACTTTTTTTCATGTAAGCAAACCTTACATTTGGTGGTGTACAAATATCGACAAAATCAAGTTTTTCTTTTTTAACCATATCAATAAATGAGGTATAACATTGCACATCGGAGATTAATTCTTTAGCATATTCTAATCTTTTTTCGCTTATATCTAATACTGATATTATTTTTATCCCATTTATTAAATTATAGGCACTTAAATGCCCTTCTGCGATATTACCAAATCCAATGATTGCTCCTTTTAACATCAATAATCCTCATTTAAAAATTTATTTTTTTTTATTTCCGTAAAACCTTTTTTAAATATTTTTAGAGTTCTAATTATATCATTTTCCGAATGAGAAGCACAAATATACCAATGATGATTTGGATGAAGTAGAATCCCTCCATTTGTGGTTATTGTAAAAAATGTTTTTTTTACTAAGTTTAATTTATCTTCATTTTTATATTTAAACTTGATAAAAGGGTATGGTGGATAACCAAGGTATTCAGCGTTAATATTAAGATCATTAATCAATTCACAAATGCCCGCCTTGAAAAGATTGCCTAAATACCATATTTTTTCTAAAGCATCAGTTTTTTGTAATATTTTTATTGTTGCGATAGCAGCTGCCATTTCATGAGTAGTTCCAAAATAGGTTGCAGACATTTTTGTTTCTGATAAACAATTTAAAATATTTTTTTTGCCAACTATTGCTGATATCGGATATCCATTTGACATTGATTTACTGTATGTTGCTAAATCGGCTTCAATATTAAAAAATTCTTGTGCTCCACCAAGAGCTAATCTAAAACCAGATCTCATTTCATCGAGTATAAATAAAGCACCATTCTTATGAGCTATTGATTTTACATTAGCTAAGTAATTAACATCAGGTTGTTCCAATTCAAATGGCATCATTACTATGCAAGCTATCTGATTATCATGTTGATTAAATAATCTTTCTAAAGAGTCTAAACAATTGTATTTTAATTTTAATGTGTCTTTTTTAACAAATTCAGGAATACCAGCTACTCTTGGAGTTGCCCAATCATGCCAACCATTATACCCAAACCTTATGACCTTATTTCTACCTGTATAAATTCTTGCTAGCCTTAAAGCTCCTGTTGTTGTATCAGAACCTGTTTTCATTAAATATGCCATTTCGGAATTAGGTATTACTGATGTTATCAATTCTGTTAATTCTAATTGAATTGATTTCCATAATGGAGATATACAATTACCTTTCTTAAGCTCTTGAATTACTGCTTTTGTAACTATTGGATGAGCATGTCCTAAAACTATAGTTCCATAGCCAAGTATATAATCAATATATTTATTATTATCTGCATCCCATAAGTAGGATCCCTTTGCTTTTGTGCCAAAAAATGGATGATTTTCTTCTATGCCATAATAATTTTTTACCCTATTGTAAATGCTAGCATCAAATTTTTCTCCATGTTTTAAAAGATTTTGAGTATTTGTGAAAATATTTTTCTTTTGCATTATTTTTTTTTATTCTTATTAATAAATTCTTCTACTAATAAAAAAGATTCATGGTCATTGAATTGAACTGGAGGGTGTTTAAAAAAATAGGATGAAGTCTCTATTATTGCTCCACAAAGGTTATTGTCTAAAGCTAATTGACAACATCGAATTGCATCAATCACGACTCCTGCAGAATTAGGTGAATCTTCAACGCTTAATTTTAAATCAAGCTCAACTGGAGTATCGCCAAACAATTTACCTTCTATTCTAAGAAAACAGATTTTGTTATCTTTCTGCCAGGGGACAAAATCGCTTGGTCCAACATGTAAATTTTCTTGTGGATTTTCTATTTTTCCTATGCTTTGTACAGCAGAAGTTTTTGATGTTTTCTTAGAAAGTAATCTAGACCTATCAAGCATATTCAAAAAATCTGTATTCCCTCCTGTGTTTAATTGGTATGAGCGCTCAATTTTAACTCCTCTTTTATTGAACAAATCCACTAAAGAGCGGTGAATTATGGTTGCTCCTAATTGAGATTTTATATCATCTCCCAATATGGGAACACAGCTTGTTCTAAATTTTTCAGCCAAACTTCTATTGCTTGCAACAAAAACAGGAATATTATTAATAAAGGCAGTTTTAGACTCTAGTGCACAATCGACATAAAAATGAGTAGCTTTTTCAGAACCAACAGGTAAAAAGTTTACCAAAATCTGGGTATTCGTTTTCTTTATTAAATTAATTATGTCTTTTTTTGTTGGCTCTTTCTCTTTTGAGATACGAAAAGAAATATGCGAACTATAATCAGTATGGTGTGATGCAACTCCATCCAATACTTTTCCCATACTAACTACAACATTTGATTTTGGTATTTTGCTAAAAAACGTTTTAGTGTTATTAGGTTCTTTAAAAATAGCTTCACTTATATCAATCCCAACCTTTCGTTCATCTATATCAAAAGCTAATACAACTTCAATGTCAGATGGTTTATATCCACCTAAGTCCCAGTGCATTAATCCTCTATGATCAGATGTTTCTTCACGGTAATATTCTATACCTTGAATTAAAGCACTAGCACAGTTTCCTACTCCTATTATTCCAATTCTAATCATGTTTATCTTCCTTAATTTAATATTTTTTTAGCTTATGGATAACTATTTCAAACTAGGGTTTAAAAGTCAAGAGATTTTTTTGGGTGATCAAAAAAAGGAGAGCAAAATTTTTCTAAAACATCGATTAAATCTTTTTGTACCAAAAAATTGTAATTGCTGGTCCATTATTTATTCCAAGTAAATGGCTCGCATTAGCAGGGATATGATGTACCTTTTTATTGGACACTCATTTATCACTACGAAGTATTTATAAAACAAAGCTGTTAGCATTGTGTAAAATTGTTCATTTTTGGGGTTTTAGTGTAATATCGATCGGGAGATTGATGTACGTTTTTCTCGATTGGTGACAAGGACAAAACTCCGTAGTGGCGATCCAATTCCCCTCCTCGGAGGAGTGGCTGCGAAGCAGACGGGGTGGTGAGCTACGACAAATCAGCATCCCCATAACGCCCAATTTCCAATCGAGAAACTCGCACCCAATCTCGTTTTCTGATACCTTCCCTGTACGGCTCCTGTACCGATCCCTAAAATAAGCAGGATAGAAGCGGGAAAAGCACAAGGGGGGTACGATATTTTGTCGTTGATGTAGCGCTTCGACTTAAACGCCACACGACTTCAGCGTGTGTAAGGTATATTCATTTTCGTGCTGTTATTTACAAGAAGGCTTTGTCAATAGCAAACATGCTGGATAAATGGATTACGGGTAAAGAACAAGTGAACCGTCTCATCCTTTATAAACAATTATTGCTAGAAAAATCATTGACAAAAAACCATAAAAAAAAAAGCTGGAAAAAAAGTATTCCTATGGAGGATTTTAACATGAAACTAGGTGGATGTAGATATGGGACTCATAGAGTTATCGAGCCAGAAGGTGTTTTGCCACAGCCAGCACGTATAATAAACAATGACATGTCAGAGATTTGGGACAACGAATTAAAGCTTGATGTTATCAGATTAAATGTGGATTCAGCGTCATTTTATCAGATAAAAGAAAAGCTAACAAATGCAGGACACAAGGATTTAGAAAAAGCCTTTGCAGACCATGCAATAGATCTGACAAAAAGAACAGGAAAGCACAAAAATGAAGACACAGGATCTGGAGGTATGCTTATCGGCAAGGTCGTAGAGATCGGACCAAAATACGAAATGAAAGAGCCGCTAGCTGTCGGAGATACAGTGGCGTCTCTAGTTTCCTTGTCTCTAACTCCTCTTCTAATAAACAAGGTAAAAAAGGTTTACTTAGAAAAAGATCAGGTGGAAATAGACGGAACAGCTATACTTTTTAGCTCTGCAATTTATGCAAAGCTACCAAATGATATGGATGAAAATCTGGCTTTGTCTGTTCTTGATGTGGCAGGTGCACCAGCACAAGTGCAGAGATTGGTAAAACCGGGTGATAACGTATTGGTCATGGGAGCCTATGGGAAATCAGGAGTTCTATGCAATGCCGTAGCAAAAGAAAGAGCAGGTATCACCGGAAAAATAATAGGACTAGTTCGAAAAGAAAGCTATGTAGAAATATGTAAAGCGACGGGTTGTGATGAAGTAATAGTAGCAGATGCTACAGATGCTATCACTATACAAAAAGAAGTATCCCGACTGACAGATGGGAAAATGGCTGATGTGGTAATCAACTGTGTAAATGTAGAAGATACCGAAATGGGCACTATCATGGCATGTAAAGATAGAGGTATCGTATATTTCTTTTCTATGGCTACATCTTTTACCAAAGCAGCATTAGGAGCTGAGGGAATAGGAGCAGATATCGATATGATATTAGGAAATGGTTATGCACACGGGCATGCACTGATTTCAATCGATTTGCTGAGAAGAAATAAAAACTTGATGCAAATTTTCAAAGAAAGATATACTTGAAGCATATTTTTGAGAAATATAGATAAAAAATAGGAGCCGACATGGGTAATATAGAAAAGAGAGTTAAATCATTAGGAACAGATTCAGAATGGAACGACTGGAGATGGCAATTACGTAATAGAATAAATAGCTATGACAAATTAAAAAAAATTGTAGATTTATTACCATCAGAAGAAGAGATTTTTAATAAAACAGATTTCTCATTTAGAGTAGCTATCACCCCATACTATTTATCCTTGATTGATGATAAAAATCCTTTTGATCCTATCAGATTACAAGCTATTCCCAGAGTAGAAGAGACACACATCGCTGAGTCAGATATGACAGACCCTTTGAACGAAGATACTGATTCACCTACACCCGGCCTGACGCATAGGTATCCTGATAGAGTATTATTATTGATCACCGACCAATGTGCAATGTATTGTAGGCACTGTACCAGGAGAAGAAAGGCTGGGGAAACAGATGCCGCTCTACCCATCGACATGATTGACAAAGCTATTTCCTATATCGAAAAGACGCCCGCAATCAGAGACGTGATTCTCAGTGGTGGAGACCCTTTGACATTATCAGATGAAAGGCTCGAAAGTATTATATCTAGAATTTACGAAATTGAACATGTCGATATCATCCGTATCGGTTCTAGGCTACCAGTTGTTTTGCCTCAAAGGATTACAGATGGACTGGTAAATATGTTAAAAAAATACCCCCCTATCTGGTTAAATACACATTTCAATCACCCCAATGAATTAACAACAGATGCCCAAAAAGCCCTTTCAAAGCTAGCTGATAATGGGATAATTCTGGGAAACCAAAGTGTACTGCTAAAGAATATAAATGACAATACTGATGTTATGAAAAATTTAGTACATCAGCTCACAAAGAATCGAGTAAGACCATACTATATCTATCAATGTGATTTATCAAATGGGATTGAGCATTTTCGGACTCCTGTGTCGAAAGGAATAGAGATAATAGAATCATTGCGTGGGCATACATCTGGATTGTGTGTACCTACATACGTGGTTGATGCTCCTGGCGGTGGAGGTAAAATACCTGTAATGCCAAATTATGTTATTTCATATGCACCTCAAAAAATTATTTTGAGAAACTATGAAGGATTTATCACGACATATACAGAACCAGTGTATACACCTTTAAACAACGATGTATATACTGCTAAGTGCAGAAAAGAAAGAGTATCCGATGATGGTGTCATACTACTATCAAAGGGTGACAAGGTATATATCACCCCTGAAAACTCAAAAAGAAACTTGAGAAACAAGGCAAAAATAAGTCAAAAAAAATAATTAACAAAGGATTTTTGTACATAAAAAACAATACATCAAATCTGAGTTTATTTCTAAAAAAGTTCCTCTTGATGTATTTTAAATAGGAGTGGATATGTTAAAAGTAGGTGTAGTGGGTGTAGGGCATCTGGGTAAACATCATGCCAGAGTGTTTTCTCAAATTGGAAATTGCACGCTATTAGGAGTTTATGATAAAATATATGATAGGGCGATAGAAATTGCCAACCTATACAATGTCAGAGCATACAAAAATTACGAAGATATGCTGATCGAAGCAGACGCTGTGGACATCGCAGCTACGACGACGTATCACTTTGAGCTTGCAAAACCAGCATTATTAAAAGGCTGCCATGTATTTTTAGAAAAACCGATAACTTCCACATTAGAACAAGCAGAAGAGCTCGTGAAAATAGCCAAAGAAAAAAACTTGAAAATACAGGTTGGGCATATAGAAAGATTTAATCCAGTGATTATGCAGGTAGCAAATGATATAGAAGTCCCTATGTTTATAGAATCTCATCGGTTGGCACCATTTACGCCGAGAGGATCTGATGTTCCAGTCGTACTCGATTTGATGATACATGATATAGATTTGATAATGTCATTTATACCATGTGCGATAAATGAAATCCGAGCTTCTGGTGTGGGAATCCTAACCCCAAGTATAGATATCGCAAATGCTAGGATAGAGTTTGAAAATGGGGCTATCGCAAATGTAACGGCAAGTAGAGTTTCGATGAAGCGAGAAAGGAAAATCAGGTTTTTTCAAAAAGACTCGTACATTTCAGTCGACTTTCAAAACAAAAAAGTAGATTATTTTAAAAAATCGGCAAATCTTTATGCTATACTACCACAAATTTTGTCAGGAGATACAAATTTTACACCTCAGGACATGGTAGAAATCAGAGAGTTCTCTTCACCAGAAAATGGAAAAGACGCATTGACGCTAGAGCTAGAGTCTTTTGTAAACGCAATCATTCAAGATACCAGACCTGTTGTGGATGGATATGATGGAACTAGAGCTCTAAAAGTAGCACTAGAGATAATGGATATAATAAGTAAGTCTACAAGTACAAAGTAGGAGAAATATATGCAAACAGTACTAGTAAAAGATTTAGAAAAAAACATAGATGTAGATATTACCCTCAAAGGATGGGTACGAAATGTACGTTTTAGTGGTAAACTAATCTTTATAATATTTCGAGATGGAACAGGTGAAGTTCAATGCGTAGCATTTAAACCTGATTTAGGTGAAGAGAAATTTAATTTAGCAAAAACGTTGACACTAGAAACGTCAGTAATATTAAAAGGAATACCTAAAAAACATGAGAAAAAAGAGGGCGAATTTGAAATAACAGTTACTGATATAGAAATAGTTCAGCTAGCTCTAAATTACCCAATAGCTAAAAAAGAACATGGCACAGATTTTTTACTGGAAAATAGACATCTATGGCTCAGGTCTACCAAGCAAAACGCTATCATGAAAATCAGACATACCTGTTATTTTGCTATCTGTGAATATTTGAACGAAAATGGGTTTTATCGATTTGATTCACCAATACTCACTCCAAGTGCATGTGAGGGTTCTACTACTCTTTTCGAAGTACCTTACTTTGATGAAGGGCTGGCTTATCTTTCACAGTCAGGCCAGCTTTATCTAGAGGCGGGGATAATGAGTTTAGGACGAGTTTATGATTTCGGACCCGTATTTAGAGCAGAAAAGTCAAAGACACGCAAACACCTAACTGAATTTTGGATGATGGATGCAGAAGCAGCTTTTGTAGAACACGAAGAAAATATGGAGATCCAAGAAGGTCTTATCAGACATGTTATCAGATCAGTACTCAAAACAAATTATAATGAACTCAATATACTAGACAGAAATATAATGATGCTCAAAAAAGCTGACGCTCCATTCAAAAAGATGACTCATCGAGAAGCTATAGACTTTTTACGCTCAAAAGGGGCTAATATCAGCTACAAAGACGATTTTGGAGCTGCAGATGAAACCATGCTCACAGAAGGGCTAGATGTGCCCTTGTTTATAGAAAAATGGCCAAAAGAAATAAAAGCCTTTTATATGAAAAGAGATAAAAATGATTCTGATATTGTTCTCGGAGCTGATCTTTTAGCTCCAGAAGGTTTTGGTGAAATCATTGGAGGCTCTCAAAGAGAAGACGATTATGATTTATTGCTAGAAAGAATAAGAGCAGAAGGGATGGAAATCAAACCTCTCGAATGGTTTTTAGATTTGAGGAAATATGGATCAGTTCCACATAGTGGTTTTGGCATTGGATTAGAGAGGTTAGTAGCGTGGATGTCTGGAACAACACATATCAGAGAAACTATACCTTTTCCCAGAATGATATATAGGATATATCCCTAGAAGCTATTTAATGGAATGAAATCTGTTTTCCAGTCTCTCAGTGTCCGCGACCTCATCGAATTTGTGTTTTTGTCAGGAGACTTAAGACAATCTTTTTCTTCTGGAAACAGATTGTTACAAGGTGCAGCGGGACATAGAAACCTGCAAAGCAAAAGAAGAGACAAGTGGCAAAATGAGGTTTATGTAAAGTATCATACAGAGTTCCCACTCATAACATCCATTAATGTCAACACAAAGGATGATTTTACAGAGAAACTCGAATCCAAAACAGATTGTTTGAACAATAAAAATGGAGGCATTTTAATCCACGGCCGTATAGACGGTATCCTGACCACTGATGACATTACTATCGTGGAAGAAATCAAGACCTATTTTGGTAAAACGGAGTTCAAAGTTCTGCGGCTGAATGATTTTATTGATAAGGCATATTGGTTTGAGCATCGTGAAATATTATTTTTATACAAAGATATATTTAATGGGTTGTCTTTTTTGCACTGGGCTCAGGTTTTAATATACGCATTTATTTATTTAAAAAACAACAATTTAAAAGAGGTGATTTGCAGAGTAAACTATCTAAAAATAAATAGCGTTCAAACTAAAACACAAAACACATCTTCAAAAGAAAGCAGTACTTTTTTTGAAGTCTTATGCTCAGAAAGATTTCTCGAGATTTTTTTTAACTACACTCTTCATATGTGGCTAAAAGACAATCAAGATTATTGTGTACATAAACAAAAAACAATAGACACTTTAAGTGCTCTTCAATTTCCATTTTCCTTTAGGTCTGAACAACGTAAAATGTCAATAGCCGTTTATAAAACAATCACTCAAACTACAAACTTATTTACCAGAGCACCCACAGGTACAGGAAAGACAATAGCTACGCTTTTCCCTGCACTTAAAGCTATGGGTGAAGAAAAAACTGACAAAATCTTTTATCTCACGGCAAAAACTATAGGTAGAAATGTCGCAGAAAAAAGCATTCAGCTTTTACAAAAAAATGGTGCTCATATCAGATATAGCGTTATGACCGCAAAGGAAAAAGCCTGCTTTAAGGAATTTGCTCTGTGTGACCCCGAGTTTTGTGAATATACTGTCGACTACTACAAAAAACAAAAACAGGCTTTCATCGAGGCAAAGAATTTTAGCATTTGGAATTACTACACGATAAAAGAGATTGCTCAAAGGTTTGAGCTATGTCCATTTGAATTTAGTTTGTACCTATCTCAACATGCTGAAATAGTCATTTGTGATTATAATTATGTCTTTGATCCCATAGTATATATAAAGAGACTTTTTGATAAAAATGGACAAAAATATACTTTTTTGATAGACGAGGCTCATAATCTTCCAGAAAGAGCTAGAGAGATGTATTCAAGAGAAATTTCGAGTGATGTATTGAAAGAATGGATTGCAGAATTTCCACACAAAGGACTGAAAATTTATAAGAAAATTGTTGAATTGAAACACACTTTGGTCTCACTATCACCTCAAGATAAAGATTTTTTTATTTTACCTGAATATCCTAGCAAGGTATTGAGTTTGGTTGAAAATATAGCATTGTCTATAGAACTAAAACTAAATGAAAATGTGGGTATAAAAAAGAAAAAAGAAAAGGCTTTTACAAAGTTTTACTTCATGCATGTTTATTTCCAACTGTCATTTTTACTAGGTGCCATTCGATCCATAACAGATGAGCATATTATATATTATAAAAGGGAGCTCCCTCCACAATCGACAAGTATAGCATCTCCTGCTGATGAAAATTTCTTGCTCAAAATATTTTGCATCAATCCTCGTAAGCTATTTGCGGAATATCTAAAATTAGCGAAATCGACAATATTTTTTTCAGCAACTCTGCATCCTTTTAACTATTTTTGTGATATCCTAGCTGAAAAGACAAATGACTCTCGACTGACACTACTTTCGCCATTTAATAAAGAGAAATTTGGGCTTTATATCTACACGGGCATTAATACTTTGTTTAAAAATAGAGAAAATTCTTTTCAGCCACTCGCTGAATTGATATATGACGTTTGTAGTGTAAAGAGTGGCAATTATTTGATATATTTCCCATCGTTTTCATTCATGAGCAATGTTTTTAAAAATATTGAAAAATACACTGAAAGTAAAGAGTGTCCTCAAACGGTATATTGTCAAAAACCTAATATGACCGAAGCACAAAAAGAAGATTTTTTAGCTTTGTTTGACGATACCGTAAACAGTAAAATATGCTTTGCCGTATTAGGTGGCATTTTTGGCGAAGGGATAGATCTCTTCGGTTCAAAACTCATAGGGTGTATGATAATCAGCGTGGGGCTACCTTCTTTAGGAAATGAAAAGGATTTGATAAAGATGTACTACGACCAATTGAACCATAAAGGTTTTGAATACGCTTATGTTTATCCCGGTTTCAATAAAGTCATGCAGGCAGCAGGTAGAGTGATAAGAAACGAAGAAGATAAAGGTTTTGCGATATTAATAGATCAACGATATGCAAAGCAGGATTATATAGGTTTATACCCACCAGATTGGCACCATTATAAAATCTTTTATCATCATGATCAGCTAGTGAATGAAGTAAAAGATTTTTGGGGATAGTAACACCACCCTGTATCCTCAGTCTTCCCACATATGATTTTACAATTGTAATAGCTTTGCAATAACTTTTGGATATATTTCATGCTCGATTTGTAAAACTTTTTTCCCAATTTCTTCTGGTGAGTTACAATCTGTAATATCGCATTTTTTCTGATAAATAATATCACCTTTATCGTAGTGTTCGTTTGCAAAATGAACAGTAGCTCCTGACTCCCTTTCACCTGCATTAAAGACTGCTTGATGTACATGTGCACCAAACATCCCTTTACCTCCATATTTTGGCAAAAGAGCAGGGTGTACATTCACGATAGGAGTACTAACGAATTGAAAAAAAGAACTGTTTAATTTTCTCATAAAACCTGCTAAAACAATCAACTCAACAGGATTTTGCATAATAGTGTTTACTAAGAAATCATTGATTTTAATTTTTGTGTCTTCGTAACACATGACAGTGATGTCTCTTTGTTTCGCAAGCTGAACAATAGGTGCAGATAAGTCTGTCACTATGATGTAATCAATCTGCACGGGTAAATTTTGAATTACGATGTGTTCGTATATAGCTAAGAAATTTGACCCCCTGCTTTTTCCACTAGAAAGTATGGCTATTTTTTTTGACATATCTATTTAAAAACTATAAAAGTTTTAAACACAACTCATCCAATTGTTTCTGAGACACTTTAGAAGGAGCTTGGCTCATTAAATCAACAGCTTTTAGCGTTTTTGGAAAAGCAATTACATCTCTGATAGAATCTGCCTGTGTCAAAATCATGACCATTCTATCTATCCCCGGAGCAATACCTCCATGAGGTGGAGTACCATACTTTAGAGCATCTAGGAAAAATCCGAATCTATCTTGTAAATCATTTTCATTAAAACCTAAAATATTGAATATTTTTTTTTGAATATCATAAACGTGACACCTCATACTTCCTGAAGAAAGTTCCATTCCATTGCAAACCATGTCGTATAATTGCCCCCGAATATCACCTATTTTTGACGCATCATCTAGATATGACAAGTGCTCTTCTTTTGGTAAAGTAAACATGTGGTGAGCAGGTTCCCACCTATTTTCATCCTCATTAAACTCAAACAGTGGAAAGTCTGTGATCCAGCAAAAAGCAAATTTATCATTATCTATTAAACCTAATTCTTTTCCTAAATAGTTTCTAATGCCAGAAAGAATCTTGAAAGAAAGTTTGTTTGTCTCAGCAGAAAACAATATCAAATCTCCTTCATTAGCATTTGTTTTTTCGATTATGCGTCTTTTTTCTTCTTGAGAAAGAAATTTTGCAATACCAGAATCTAGCGTGTTGTTTAAAACCTTTGTAAAAGCTAGCCCTTTTGCACCTAAATGCTTGGCAAAATCCGTCAGCGAATCAATTTGTTTTCTAGTAAATTCCGCGCATTGTGGAGCGACAATACAACGAATTGAAAACCCCGATTCAATGGCTGCTTTAAAAACAACAAAATCTGTAGGATCATTATCATTTGTAAAAATCGAAGTAATGTCGTTTATTTCTAGTCCAAACCTTGTGTCAGGCTTGTCTGAACCAAATCTGTTCATTGCCTCTGTATATGTAAATCTCGGGAAAGGAGTAGAAATAGTCACGCCTATCGTTTCCTTCCATACAAAACTAAAAAGCTCTTCCATTAGATTAAGTATTTCATCCTGATTTATATAGCTCATTTCTAAGTCCAACTGTGTAAACTCTGGCTGTCTATCTGCTCGAAGGTCTTCATCTCTAAAACAACGAGCTATTTGGAAGTATCTATCCAGCCCACCTATCATCAACAATTGTTTGTAAATTTGTGGTGATTGTGGTAGAGCAAAAAAATTTCCGGGATGAACTCTACTCGGAACAAGATAATCTCTCGCACCTTCTGGTGTACTTTTCATGAGGATAGGGGTTTCTATTTCATAAAATTTCTTTTTGTTTAAAAACTCTCTGATATTAAAAATCATTTTATGTCTAATAATCAGATTTTTTTGGAGCTTCTCTCTTCGTAGATCTAGATACCTATATTGAAGTCTTAAATCTTCTTCGGCCATGACATTTTCATTTAGTTGGATAGGTAATGCCTCTGAAATGTTTAATATTTTTGTTTCTCTAACTATTACTTCAATTTCACCTGTCAGCATAGTTTTATTTAGATTTTTTTCGTTGCGGGCTGAAACAACACCTTTCACCGCAATGACATATTCATTTCGAACTTCTTTGGCTTTGTCATAGCATTTATTTTTGTGGTGTTCTGTGTCAAGCGTAGTATCATCTGTCGGGTGAAATACACACTGCACTATTCCTGTCACATCTCGTAAATCTATAAATATCAACCCTCCTAAATCTCTTCTTTTATTTACCCAACCCATTAAAACTACTTCATTTTCTAAAAAATCTCTATTTAATTCTCCACAATAATGTGTTCTACTCAAATCACCGATCATTTCTATCATTTTTTACCTCTCTTTTTTTGTCTGTACTACATATTCTCGATGTATCAAATTCAAAACTAGTTCGTACAAGGAATATTATTTTTTAAACAAAAACTCATTATTCTTATACAAAAGTACAAATTTTTGATTTTTGTTGTCAAGTTTTGGAAAAAATAAAATACCTTCTTTAATCGCCCCCGGATGTATATCACCAAAAGCAAATGCCCTAGTCATAATATTTCTTCTGATAGTGTTTATACGAGCTATATTTTCCCTTTGCGTGTCAGGAAAAATGTAATACCTATCAGGTACTAGTGAAGGGTGCGATAAAGCTATTTCTATGACGATGTCATTAGGTACGATATCAAATTGTATACTGTTTTCATCTATCATCACAAAATCTGTAGGGTAGATTCTCATACTTTCTCTGGATCTATTTTGCATCCTGACATAGATCAACGAAAAATCTTCTGTTAAATACTGAGGTTCTCCATTCCACAAATCTATCCTAGCAGCCACCATAGTAGAATCAGCAACTAATATAGCGAATTCACCAGACACTTCCACATTTCCCTGAACAACAGGCATAAACCTCGAAACACAACCTACTATTGTCAAAAGGGCCAACAATGTAATAAATCTAATATAACTCATCCACGCCTCCTTTAATATTTAATATACAAAACCTTAAATTATGATAAACCCAAAAAGTCAAGAAAAAAATAATTGATTGGCATGAAACATTTGAGGAAACTGTTCACTTGTTCATTACCCGTAATCCTTTTATCCCGCATGCTTGCTATTAACAAAGCCTTCTTGTAAATAACGGCACGAAAATGAATATACCTTTCACACGCAGAAGTCGTGTGGCGTTTAATCGAAACGCGACATCAACGACAAAGTGTTGTACCCCCTTGTGCTTTTCCCGCTTCTATCCAGCTTATTTTAGGGATCGGTACAGGAGCCGTACAGGGAAGGTATCAGAAAACGAGATTGGGTGCAGTTTTTTCGATTGGAAATTGGGTGTTTTTTATCGATCGGGGACGGGGACGATAGCGGAACGCAAAATTGCGTTCCCTACAGAAATTGGTTATTTTTCGATTTTTCGGAGGGGACCGCTACGGGATCAGGCAGTTTTATCAATTTGGGGAGGAGGTGCTGATCATGTCGTAGCGGCGATCTCTGTTTCATTTAAAATTTATTAAAACTCAAACCATGGACCTATACTAAATGTGAAACCTTCAAAAGTTGTATTTGGTGATCCTGAGACCTCAAACACATCATCTATCAAAGTGTTTTTCCATCCATTATAAGGAGAAAATCCATAAAGATAGCCTACTTCTGCTCGAAGTCCTAGCCATCTTACTTTATACATCATCTCAAATCTAGGTTGCACAATAATATAAGACTTATTCAAAGATTCATAAAAATTATAGCAAGAGTATAGTTGAGAATCAAAATTATCCCAATTATAATCCCCTGTAGTCTGCACCAGATTGAGACGATGGTGTCCGCCCCCGACCATAAAACCGGGACTCACTAAAAACCTTGAGCCTATGGCATATCTTTTGTCGAGAGATATTCCCCAAAAACTAGCTGTATATTGATATCTTCTAGTGACGGCATTCATCTCATCATTGTCATTTTCGATGACAAAGTTTTTCTTCCTATCGATAGTGTATCCGGCACCCATCGCTCCGAGTAAATATCCCTTACCCAAACCAATCTTTCCCCCTCCTCCATGAAATAGAATACCGTCTTTGCTTAGTTCACTAAACCCAAAATCGGTCAATCTTTTATTGATATCTGCCACATTAAACTCGTGAAACCAAATAGGATACCAGCTACCACCAATATCCATTTGGACATCAACACTTGAGGTTTTCCTTGAGACAGTTTGTGATGAAGTATCCTCTCCTCTACTACCTAACACTGTATCGACTTCCATCACTTGACCATCTCTAAATATCTTTAAGGTTACTGTATCTCCGGTAAAAAATCTTCCCAATACATTGGAGAATTGGCTATCGCTCAATATATGGACATCATCTATCGACATCAAAATGTCATCAACCGCTAAACCACTAGCTCGCGCTGGTGAATTTGAGAACACCCTAGTAATCAAAACTCCATGATTGTGTTCGTAATTCATAGTCGTGGCTTTGGGTAGAGTTAAATCTTGAGATGCAACACCCAGATATGGAACACCATTTGGTGTATGAGCAGTGTTTCTAATGTTTATCATGACATGGTTTTTTTGTGTATCTGTGTTTTGTTCGGTATCTTTTAGAGCATTTATTATTATTTGATTATCTGTGTCTTTTATGACTTTAATAGTAGCATTTTCGTCTACCTTCAAATCAATTTTCAAGTCTCGTAAAGCGTCTATTATTTCTTGACTTATTACCGCATCGCGAAATTCATGGTTTACTTCTGCTTTTGCATCGCGAAGCTCTTGCATTGCCTTTTCCAAAGATTCTTTTTCTTCGGCGCTTAAATTATCCAAAGGCACTTTTGAGAGAGCTCGTTCAAGTATATTTAATAATTCTTGAACTCCATGCTCTATCGCATCCTCTAGATTATTGAGATCCAAAAGATGCACTTTTACTTCATTCTGCGAGACTGTCGTCTCAGCCATCAAAATACCCGGAATGATAGCTCCAGATATCATAAACAAACTCATGAAAATTACTTTTAAAACTTTCATTGTGTCCTCCTTAAAGTGATTTTTCTTAATTATCTGTATACGCATTTTCTGTTCCAATATTTGTTGATTTGTGTATGATACTATATTTCAATCAGATATAGAATATTTTAATATCCCAGTATTTTTTCATATATATACATTCATATATATTATATATATATATTATATATTATGCCAATTAAAGACCGCTAAATAGTTTGAGAAAATATAGCATTTCCATTTGTCACTAAATGATATAAACATTTCAAATCTAACTTTCTCTTATGAAAATAATTACGGAAATATTTTATTTCTCCTCGCTTGGTACATGTTGCCTCCTGTCTCTAGCCCGCTTATTTTGCCGAAATAAGCGTGATATAAACAGGAGGCATACAAAGAACTATAAAATTAAACAAAAAAACAGGTTTTAAGATCTTGTGTAAAGCCTTGTTACTCACGTATTAAATCAAAACGTCACACTTGTTTTGTGAACAATATTTCATTTTCTAACTTTTTCGACAACTTCTATCAACTCAGGAAGATCCATTCCGATTTTTTTCAAATGTTCTAGCGTTGGTACACCATTTTTATCCCACCCCTTTCTTTTGTAAACAGCGTCCACTAGGATAGCATATTGCCCCATTCTATATTCTCTTAGTTTTTCCATTTTTTGCAGTAGTGTCATTTGAGCTGGATCTACTCCGACTTTTTCAAGAAGCTGCTTGTCATACCTATCTGCTCTAGACAAGTATTCTTCTTCTGTCACAGGACCAACAGCACGATATGGAGGCTGATCGTCTGAGCGTTTTCCGCCTCCCATTCTAAGATTGAATATTTTCTGGAAATTATAAACTCTTTCTGACTGTAATATCATAGAATCAGAGTCCATTGGTTTCCCTGTAATGGCTGTATATATTTTATGGTAATTATGAACATGCTCAATGACCTTTGCGGGTTCTGGGGTATCTTTGTTTCCTTCAGGTATCGTGTCATTCCATATCAGTTTACAGAGTCCTTGTAATCCAAACCAAGTCCTAAACATGGGAAAATAATGTAGAGCTTCCGCTTTCATTTCAAATGTAGGCATAGAATTGTTTACCATATCCATAAAAATCAGCCACGCTTCATCGTGTTGTGGTCCTTTTAAAGCCATTGTATACCCACCCTGCTGGGCAAGCGACTCTTTTGACACATACTCAGAGTATTCCAACCCTTTTACTTCCATAGCAATGTCATTTAAAAAGGCAGCATCTGCACCGTGCTCGTTTATTAACCAATTTTTTAGCCATCTAGTACCCTTGCCTACTTTCATGCCAAACCCTACGCCTGATGACATCTGGTGTAATATTTCTAGTGCCGAATCAGCATTGCCCCATGTCATGTCTAGCCCATCTGTCATTTCTTTTGTCAAAATACCATATTCAAAACATTCCATCAAAAATGCAACTGTTGAACCAAAAGATATGGTATCTATTCCGTATGTGTCACAGTAAAAGTTGATTTCAATACAATCTTTTGCATCCCAGATATATAGATTTGACGCACAGCCACCTACAGTTTCATATTCTGGTCCATCTACAGTAACAGATGTGCCTTTGTAGGGTCCTGTTCTTGGAATAAAATTATCTACTGCCTTTGCACAATGTAGTGAACATCCAAACCAACATCCATCGGCATTATTCTGAGTAAAAAGCGTTTTTAATACTTTTTTATCCACTTTACTGGCTTTTGGATCAGAACCATATTTAAAGTTTTTTGTAGGTAATAGATCATAATCATTCATTACACCTACAATATTTGCAGTACCTACTTCTCGCATTGTAAACTGACTGGTGTCTAGCTTGTTTATTTGTCTATGTAGTTTTAATCCTGTTTCTTTCAGCGTTTTCATGTCTACAGGATTGTTCAAGTCCGCCTTTAAACCAGAGTATTTAACGACAAGAGCTTTTATCTTTTTATTTCTAAAAACATGACCAATACCGCCCCTGCCTGCTTGCTTTAGACGAGGCAGTTTTTTAGTTCTGTCATAAAATGAAAAATTTAACATCCCCAAAAAAGCATGCTCTGCCGCAGAACCTGCTGAGACCACAGATACATGCTGCTTTTCACGTTCGTTATCTGCAAACATTTCATGCAATTGTTCTGCGAGTATATGACTATCGTGAGCTTCTAGAGGGGCTTCAAAAATTTTGATATAGCCTTTATTACCATCGATAAAAACTATCACATCATTCTCTGCTTTACCTTGTATTTCTAGTGCGTCGAAACCAGAAAATTTTAAAAAAGGCCCAAAATGACCTCCGACATTGCTGTCGATGGGTATATTCGTCATTGGTGATAGTGTGACAACTATAGTTTTTCCTGCACCAGGGTAATTTGTATTTCCACCTAAAGGTCCCGTTGCCATACAAATTTCATTTTCAGGATCATTCCATTTCGTAGATTCATTTACGGCATCCCAAAGGAGTTTCATATCAAACCCTTTGCCACCTGTGAATTTATCAATCATTTCTTGAGACACAGGTTTTTCTTTGATTTCATTGTTTGAAAGGTTTATATATAGTGTTCTCTTGTTGTACCCTTTGTCAATTTCTTTGAGGTTGTATGTAAATTCTTTTAATGTTTTGTGTTTGCTTTTTAATTCTTTGAGATTCATTGACATGTCTTTTACTCCTTTATTATTTCCAATGCATTTACAGGGCACTTATTCACACATATTCCACAAGCAATACACTTAAAAGGTGCGTTTTCTTCTATCAGGTACTGCATCACTCCGCATGGGCATTCTGCTACACAAATCAAACACCCAGAGCAATCATTTTTACTGAGCATTACCACGCCCTGATTATTGATGCTCAGTGCCTGAGTAGGGCACAACGCAATACATTTTCCACACTGATTGCAAACTTTGATATCAAATCCACAATCTTTTTCTACGATTCTGATGCTTGATTTCTCAAGATTGCTTTCTTTAAAAAACATCATCGCACAAGCGTCTTCACAGCTGTGACATCCAATACATATTTCAGGATTCGTCCTTAAATACTTCATTTTTCAAACCTCCTATCTGTATGAAAAATTATCATAGTATTCTCCATTTATATTTATTTTTAAAAAAAACTAACCTCCTGCAAATATATGCATGATTGTAATATCGTCGCCGTCCGTTACAAAATAACTATCAAAATCAGGTCTTTGTACCACAATATCATTATGTTTTACGACAATTATGGGAAAAGTGTAGTTCAGTTTTTCTAAAATCTTTGTGATTGAAAGTTTTTCCTCTTTAAACTCATGTCTCGTTTTATTGACTATTATTTTCATCAGGCCTCCGAGAACAAGAAAATATTTACCTGTTTTTTTGTAAAGTAATATTTTATATATGGATTTTGTTTTAAAATTATTTTTTTTGAGCACAGATTTCAAAAGATTGTTTATAATGCGAACTTCTTACACTTCTCCTATCAAATCATAATCTAGACTGTCTGTTATTTTTATTTTTATGATATCTCCTATATGGTAGCTTAAAATTTGATCTCTATTTTTACTATATTTATTTATTAATACTTTCCCATCTATTTCAGGAGCATCCAGAAAAGATCTTCCTTCAAAAGAATATTCTCGGTCTGTTGAAATTTTATCTATCAACACATCTAGAGTTTTGCCTATATAATATGCCATAGTTTCCGAAGAAATACTTTGTTGCAACGCCATCAATTTATCTTTTCTTCTTTGAGCAGTTTGTGTCAAAACTTTTTGAGGCAAGCTATTTGAGACCGTTCCTTCTTCGTCAGAATATGTAAATACGCCTAGTCTGGTAAATCTGAAGTCCTTTATAAAGCGTTCTAATTCATTAAAATGTGCTCTCGTCTCCCCGGGAAAGCCTGTGATAAATGTCGTTCTGATCGCACATTCTGGAAACTTATCTCTTAAAAGATAAAGTTTTTTCAGAATAGTTTTTTTGTCAATTTTCCTATTCATAGAGCGCAATATCTCATCATTTATATGTTGTAGCGGAATATCAAAATAAGGCAGCAAAGTTTTCATCCCTGCGAACTCTTCAATCATTTCCTCTGTCAAATGAGCTGGATGCAGGTACAAAACCCTGATCCATGGAAACAAATTCATTTGTTCAATCTTTTTCAAAAGGTGTACTAGTATACTTTTACCATACAAATCATACCCATATCTAGTCGTATCTTGAGCATTTATAATGAGCTCTTTTACGCCGAGATTCGCCAAATATTGCGCTTCTAGGATCAAATTGTCAATAGTTTCTGAAACATGCGAACCTCGTATATCAGGTATCACACAATAAGAGCAGCGATTATCACACCCATCACTGATTCTTAGATAGGCATAATGTTTTGGAGTCATTAGCTCTCTATTGTATGCTGGCATGTTATTACAGTTGTTCGTGAGATTTGCGATGTAAAATTTTAAACTATGAAAATCTTTTAAATCTAGCCAAATGTCAACTTCTGGTATCTCAAATTCTAAATCATTTTTATATCTTTTCACTAAACAGCCTGTCACTATTAGTTTTTTGAGATTTCCTTTTTTCAGTTTTGCTATGTCCAGTATGGTAAGTATTGCCTCTTCTTTTGCATCATTGATAAAACCGCAAGTATTAATCAGTATTGTTTCTGCGATCTCATATTTTGCTGTATACGTATATCCTGCTTGTTTAAATATATAAAAATACTTTTCACTATCTACGAGATTCTTTGAACAGCCTAGACTGATTAGGGAAAAGAATTTTGACTTGGTTGCCATAAACAATCCTAATTTATACGAGAAAAATTATACCCATCTCATGCTGCTGATATCGTGTTCAGAGTGTTCTATTACAGATAAATCACAATCAAAATCTTGGAAGATGTTTTTTAGTTTCTCCATCATTGGGTTTTCTGTATAAAAATGTCCTGCATCGATAATTGGCATAGCGGCATCGAGTAGCTGATGATAGGTAAAATCAGCAGATACAAACACTTCTGCTTTCTGCCTTGCGGCAGAAATCAATGAACTACCTGACCCTCCACATACCGCTACATTCTTTATATGTAAATCAATATTTTTATCAGCTAGCCAGAGTTTCACAAAAGGTGCATGGAGTCTATCTTTTACAAAAACAGAAAAATCTTTTATGCTCATACTGTTTGTCAAATCACCATAACAGCCCAAACCAAAATTTGGACTACTCTGTTTTAAAGGGATCACTGTGTATACTGGTGTTTCGTAAGGATGATTTTGAAACATAGCATTTAAAACTTTTTGCAAACATGCCTCTTCACAAAGAAGCTCAAGTTTCATTTCATTTACTTTTACGAGATGATCATGATGACCATAATATGGGTTACTGTTTTGAAGCGGCATATATTGCCCCATAGTTTCAAAATACGTGGCACATTGAATATAATTTCCTATGACCCCTGCACCCGCTTTATTCATCGCATTCACTAGTTTTTCTATCGACTCAAAAGGAGTATAAACACATATTTGGTACTGATTTATTTCATATGACATACTCAATGTTTGTATATTTTGTAGACCCAAAGTCTCAGCTAGTACATAATTTACTCCGTGCTTTGAGACATCGAGGTTTTTATGTGCTGAAATGATAGCGATCTTGTTTTCTATGATGTTTAAAATCTTTTTCTGAACGATATTTTTTTGGGCTTGAAATATCACAGGATGGTGACTGATTATTAAATCTATCTTTTTTTGTATAGCTAGTTCTACAATTTTTTCTGTTACATCAAGAGATAAAAGTACTTTACGCACACAACCATTCATGTCACCTATCAGCAATCCGACATTGTCAAAACCAAAGGCAGTTTTAAAAGGTGCGATTTTATCCAATTTATCATAAAAATCATATACTTTCAGCATTTTACCTCCCAAAATCTATCTACTCTTTTTCCGTATGAGCAGTACGTTTTTATCACCTATGCGATTGTACTCTACCGTATCCATTAGCTTTTTGAGTATAAAAATACCCAAGCCTCCTATTTCTCTCTCTTCTAGAGATAATGACAAGTCAGGATCTTTTGTTGCTAAAGGATCATATTCTATTCCGCTGTCTTCAAACTCGATAGTAATATCTTCGTCTACTGCTATTCGAACTATCACTAAACCTACTTCGGGATGATAAGCATACCTTGCTATATTTGAAAATATTTCATCAATAGCTATGCTTATTTGATTTTGAATTTTGACAGAACATTCTTCGATATGCTTGCTTACAAAATCCAGAACTTTATCAATGTTTTCAATCTTAGCTTCTACAAAAAGCTCATACATAATATACTCTCCTTGATACTTATGACCAAACTAAATAGAAATGCCAAATTGTCAAACATTTTTTTTGTTTCAAAAAAAAAAGGCAGAGATACTCTCTGCCTTTTTTTAAAATTAATTTTTAGAACTTTTCTCCAGATTATGATCTTTTTAATCTATCGATTATTGTAGAAAGAACTACATCCGCAGTATTTATTACTTTTGCGTTTGCTTCCAAAGCTCTTTGGGAAATAATGAGCTTTGAAAATTCTTCTGTCAAATCTACATTTGAAGCTTCTAAATATCCTGATTTTAGGACTGTTTTATTGTTTACACCAGCCCATGCTACTAGACCATTTCCTGAGGAGGCATTTGCTGAATACAAATTGTTCCCTTCTCGCATCAATCCTGATTCATTCGTAAAGTTTGCCAGAGCAATCTGAGCTAGTGCCTTGCTCACACCATTTGAATAAATACCACTGATGATACCGTTGTCATCAATATTTATATCACTCAAAACACCCATAGTATATCCGTTTTGTTCTATCAAAACATTTGTAGATGGTGACTCGAAATGTGTCATGCCTGTAAAAGCACCCGGAACACCAGCGTTTAGGTCGATCCTCATTTCTTCTGCACCGAGTACATTGAATCTCAGCTGAGTTCCATTGTCATATTTGAATTCTTTTAGCGATCCATCATCATTAAATGTCACATATCCACTGCCACCTGATTGAGGAGCTATTTTTCCATCATCAATTAATATTTCCCAATACCATTTGTTTGAACCGGGTGTAGTGTCCTGAGTGTATGTGATATCCAATCTATGGCTTTTTCCAGAACTATCATACACATCAATGGCAGAATGGTGTTTACCTGTCGCACCTATCGTCACAGCTTGGAAAGCAGGGACATTTATTCTCGAATTATTTGTTCCTGCATTTGTTGCAAATGAAGTTTCCATGCCACTACCAACAGTGCCTATACCATTAAAGATTTGAACAGAAGTGTAATTGTGTAAGTCATTTGAACTATTATCATTGAAAACAAGTTGTCCATCTACAAACGACGCTGTAAGACCTGCGAATTCATTGCTATTATTGATTCTATTTACAAAATCATCTATTGTCGTTCCATCATATTCAGGTCTTGCACCAAATGTAAAACTAACACTGCGTGTGGATCCATTTATCTGAGTGGCAAAAATATTTATGACATCACCTACTTGATATGGGGTATTCACTACAGAATTTAAACTGTTTATGCTGTCTGCTCCTACAGCGTGGCTTGTTCCCACCATATATGCTGTATTTGCGGCAAACACTTCTGATTCAAACCCGATATTAAACCCTACTGAGGTTCCACTAGACAGTGATATAGCTCCGAGGCTTTCTCCAGTGGCATTGTTTGTCATCGTAATGATTCCATTTGCTGACAAGGTGGCTGTTACACCATAAAAGATTTTGTTGATGGTGTTTAACAAATCTTGGACAGTGGTTCCATCAGCTGTAGATCCATATGTAAATGTACCAGAAACATATGTTCCGTCTGGATTTTTTCCTTCTATTTCGATTGTTTTTCCATGATTGATAGACATGTTTAACAAATTTCTCAGATCTGTAGACGTAGAAGCTGGTAAATGATTTGAAGTCAACAAAAATTCTGTTGCCCCATTTAAACCATTGGCTCCCGAGCCTGTGCTGTTTGAAAAACTAATATCTCTAGGAGGCAGACTAGTGTCCAAAAACTGAACACTATTTAGTGTTGAGCCTTCTGTCAAAACAACATTTGCTCCTGCAAAGTTATTGTTTATAAAATCTACGATATCTTGCAGTGTTTCATTTCCTGTAGCAAAAGTAAAGGTCTGTACTATTCCATTGTAGGTAATATCGACAGTATCGCCTGCGATATACATCATATCTGTGGCTTCTCCGTTTAGCTGATTTATCCTATTGTTTTGGATAGCGACCAGTTGTGTAGTAGCAGAGCTATGGTTTGTGGTAGCAGTGTTGTTTACGTCTGATTTTGGTGTCAGGAATATGCTGAAATCATTTTCTCCAGCATGATTTGCTTCTAGACGGATTCTGCCTGCCTGATCGATACTGATAGTAGCTCCGTCCACTAGATTTGTGCTTTTAAAAATCAGATTGATCTTGTTTAAGAAATCTTCTACTGTGGTACCATCTTTACCGTATGTAAAGGTGTGTATTTTATTGTTTTCATCCAGTATTTTGTTTCCAAATTTATCTGTTCCTGTAATCTCGATTTGGTCGCCCAGCATGATATTGTTTCCATCAATGATAGCCAGGTCAGTCTTTAGGTCTGCAGGTTTTCCGTCTACGAGGAACTGGTCTTTTCCGAGCCATTCTTCTACTTTTGAGGCGTTCTTGTCTAGGTTGCAATAAATATCTACTTCTGTCGTAGCTTTTGCCGGCTCTTTCCTGCCAAAGGGCAATGATATTCTTTCTAGTGCGGTGGTAGAACGTAATCTACCGTTTTCATCAGCAACCCTACCCATCACATAATAGTTTCCACCTTGGGCCATCAACGAGCCATCATCGGTCATTTGAAAACCACCTGCACGAGTATAATACTGATTTGGTCCATCAGTTACTATAAAAAAGCCTTTACCATTTATTGCTACGTCTGTAAAAATGCTAGTAGAATCTAGAGAACCTTGTTTCCATATTGTATCCACGCTAGAGATCATTGACCCTCTACCTATCTGTATTGGGTTTGCACCTGTTAAATTTCCAGCTGTACCTCTGGCACCGCTAATGGTTTCTGATAAAGCATCTGCAAAAGTCATCCTATTTGCTTTAAACCCTGTTGTATTTACATTGGCAATATTGTTTGATATTACATCTAATTGAGCTTGTGAATTTTTCACACCTGTCATTCCTGCATAAAGTGAACGTAACATTTGTTTCCTCCAAATATTCAAATTTTTTGTTTTTTTAGTCGACGCTACGTTGGCGTCGTAGAGAATGTGTATCTACGGCTATTATTTTGCCTGTACACATCTTTTCAGCACTTCTGTCATTCAGTACTGTGGAGGCTCCCCTTTTGGGTCCAGCCTAAAAAAAGGTAACGTTATTGGTCATATACTAATAAACTCATACCTTTTGCGGACACATGTATGTGTCCTTACAAGAGTAATGCACTGTCAATATTTGTAAAGACATTTGAATCTGATGCCTCTAATGCAGTGATCACTTTTTTGTTTGGGATACTGACTAAATATGCTATATCATCTAGCATTATTAGTGATTCCTTACCACCTTTTTGAGCAATTTTGTCTATCGCACTTCCGAGCTGTGCTTTAATTTGCTCATCGACTACTATATTCCTCTGTTCTAATCTGGTAAGAGCATGTGCCGAAAATGAGACTTCTTCGGGAAGTAGTTTTTCCTGAAATATCTGAATAAAACTATTTTGCCTCAAAGCGTCCAATTCTCTGGGTGTAGATCGTTTATCTACGGCAGCAATGTTGTTTGAATTGTGCTCTATACCATGGATAGGAATATTTGGTGTAGTAACTATCCTATTGATCATAGTTCCTCCAATTTCCTAACATTTTAACTGTTTCCTCTTTTATATGAAAGAGGGTTATTTCACCATAAATCACATCTATGTATCTGTATTAAGATCATTGTGTAGTAAATGATTGAAAATCTTTACATCATATTATCAATCTTTTACTTGGTTTATAGAGATTATGTCCCTGATGCTTACATATGCTCCATTTACTATTAAATAAGGCATCCCGCCTTCATATGTGATACCTGATACGACACCATTGTTCATCGTTTCTACAGGTATTCTGTGTCCGTCTTTGTTTGTGGCTTCTACTACAAAAGAATAGGTGTCATAATTTGCTACTTCTCCATTTCGAGTTTTTCCATCCCATGTAATTTTTCTATCGCCTACTCGCATATTGTTTTCGTTGAGCGTAGCGACCTCTTTTCCCGTATCGTCATATATTCTCACGACTACATTCTGAGCATCCGCATATAGTTGAAAGTCTATATTTACACTATCACCATCGAAACGAAGCGTATTTCCATATGATTGGACATCTTTGCCTATCATATTTATCATAAATGAGTTATTCATAGACTGGTTCATCAATATTTGCGTTTGAATGTTATCATTTATATTGTTCAAAGCTTCGAGGGAAGAAAATTGAGCCAATTGTGCTGCAAACTGGTCATTTGACATAGGGTTCATAGGATCCTGATATCTGAGCTGCATTGTCAGCATTTTCAAAAAATCGTCTTTAGCCATCATTCTATCACTGGTCATAGCATTTTGAGCTTGATCTTGTGCGTTTTGTGAAATACCTACTATATTCATCTCTGCCTCCTTTTTATGCTATATATTCGAAAGAGTTGTATCCAAAATTTCTCTCTCTTTCTTCTTTTCTATCAATTTTTGTTTCATCTTTAAATCTTCTAGTTGTGTGACTATCCTCATCTTTTTTTGAAGAATGAGTATTTTCATTTGAGTTATTTTCCAAATCAATATTTATATCTACTTGTTCAAACCCAAATTGTTTTAGATGTGTGGATAGCTCGCCTATGTTTTCTTTTATTTTGAGTTCATTTTCTTTTTCTTTAATTTTTATGTCTATTCTGAGTGTCATACCTTGTTTTTCTATCTGGACATTTATTTTTCCAAAGTTTATTGTCATTACATCAAACATGGTTTTTGCTTCCATGTGTGAATTTTTACTGAGTTCTTGAGTTTTTGAGATAATATGCTGATTGAGAGCTTCAAAAACTGATGGTGTATTACGAAAAGATTTACTATTTTGAATATGTCCAGCACCTTGATTAAAGAAATTGTGAAAATCACTAAAAGACTGATTGTTACTTGAATTATCTTTTTGAATGGAAACAGATTCTCCCGTGTTTTTTGTATCCATGCTTTTGGGTTGTGAATTGTTTTGAATCAAAGGTTTTTCCTCTTGATTTTTGTACGGAGAATCTTGAAAAAGAAAGCTCTGTTCAATGCTTTCTTTTTCTAGATAAACTTGCTGATATATATTTTGCCCATTTTCATTTTTATAATTTATTATAAAAGGGGTTTCATCATTTAGATAATTTTTAAACTGCTCGTCTGAAAATACGATGTCTCCAAAATTATCTTCTGAAATGTCATTTGATTCTTTCGAGAGTGCTTCAAAAGCTATTTGGACTTCTTTAAAATTCAATAGATCGCTATGTTGCATCATATCCTCACCTTCTAATTTTTTATTTAGTACATTATATTGCATGGGTTGTGCCAATCTATGGTGAAGGTCTTGAGCAGTCACAACATTTCCTTTGATATCAACAGGATATGCTGTTTCAGAGTTATTTGTCATTAACTCATCTTGTATTGATTCTTTATCATTAAAAGCAATTTTTTCTGCTTTCATTTCGTAAGTCATGTCTTGTAATGAAATATTTTCCTCTGTGATTTCATCTGCATAAAAAGATGTATCTATCTGTTTTTTTTCTTTGGGCAAGGAATATGTACTATTATCTTTAAAAGTACCGTTTTCTACGTAGTTTGTCTTTTTGTCTTCATCCTGATAGATTTCTTTTGATGGTTGTTTTTTAGAATCTATTTTGGAGCGGTAAGATGGTAAGACAGATGGCGTTGTTAATACATTTTTTTGTTTTATCGCATTGCTTGAGCCAGCATTGTTGTCTAGCGTTCTATTTTTCTGTATTGCAAAGCCAAAATTACTTTCTCTGTGCTGTGATGCTTTGACAGGATGGTTGATTACCATCTCCTGGGATAAATGCTGTACACCTTTCTCCTCTGTATTATAAATTTGAGATGTCGGCATTTTATCTCTCCTTTCAGGAAGAGGTGTAGAAGTTATTTTGTTATCATTTTGAGCAACCTCGTTGATTGGAGTGTTATTTCTATCATCTATTCCAGCAGTGCTCTGTGTCACAGTCACAGGTTTATTAGGTGTCGATTCCGGAGTAATAGGTTTATCGGGTGCTGATTCCATAGTCACAGGTTTATTAGGTATCGATTCCTGAGTAACAGGTTTATCAGGTGATGACTCTACTGTAACAGGCTTATCGGGTGCTGATTCTATAGTAACAGGTTTATCAGGTGATGACTCTACTGTAACAGGTCTATCAGGTGCAGATTCTACTGTAACAGGTTTTTCAGGTGTTGATTCTAAAGTAGCAGGTTTATCGGGTGTTGGCTCTACTGTAACAAATTTATCAGGTGATGATTCTATAGTAACTGCTTTATCAGGCACTGATTCTACTGTAATAGGTCTATCAAGTGTTGGTTCTAAAGTAGCAGGTTTATCGGGCACTGATTCTACCATAATAGGTTTTTCGGGTGTTAGCTCTACTGTAACAGGTTTACCAGGCACTGATTCTATAGTAACTGCTTTATCAGGTGTTGGCTCTACTGTAACAAGTTTATCAGGTGATGATTCTACTGTAATAGGTTTATCGGGTGTTGGCTCGACTGTAACAGGTTTATCAGGTGCTAATTCTATAGTAACTGCTTTATCAGGTGTTGGCTCTACTGTAACAGGTTTATCAGGTGCTAATTCTATAGTAACTGCTTTATCAG
>Ga0099364_10001552_pt1 | contig 37520 bp, 35 predicted proteins | sample TergutTh196P3_FD_73070 | JGI IMG/M metagenome (GOLD analysis project Ga0099364, IMG submission 73070) | Microcerotermes parvus P3 segment gut microbial communities from Pointe-Noire, Republic of the Congo - Th196 P3 | ecosystem: Host-associated > Arthropoda: Insects > Digestive system > Gut ... | reverse complement strand
AGGTGCGTTGTTGTTTGTGGTTGTAGGGGGAGAAGTATGTGGGTGTGGGTGTTTTTTGTGGTGGGGGGGGGGGGGTGGGGGGGGGGGGGGGGGGGGGGGGGGGTAAATAGCTTATTTTCTAAACATGATGGGTTTTGGAAATGGCTCATAATATGGTTTATCATAGGGTGATAATACAAAAACTACAAAAACCTTGCAAGAGGCGGACACATTACATTATTTAAGAAAGGGCCCCTAGGCACTTAATGATGTCTGTCCCCATTTAATCATTAAAAATTTCTCTCACAGCGGCACGGAGCACACAAAGAACCATGAGGGTGGAAATTCATTTTTTAAAGTTTCCAAAATTCCATTATTACATTTTTTACTTTCCATTTTTTCCAACTCTGTGCCCTCCGTGCCACCGTGAGAGGTCTTCCGAAACTGTCTTTGGGCCTGGGCTGCTGACTTGCCAGGGCTGAGGGGGGGGCGTTATGCGCAATTATATATAAATGTAAAGTACACTTTTTGCTTGTAATTCCTTGTAATATAAGGAATTAAGAAAATCAAGTATGCTATTTTTGAATGTTGATGTTTTAGGAGGGGTTTAGGTGCTTCCTGCGAAGTTCCACCTTGTTCACCTTTCCTACACTGGTCTTGTCTATTGTATCAACATACTTGATTTCTGTCAAGATGACTTCCCTGGGCAGACGGCCCAGGTCCCGGTACTTCTTTATGTGTTCCACCAGGGCTTTTTCTTTGAGCTTCTCGCCGGGTTTTAGGACCACCAGGGCCAGGGGGACCTCCCCCCAGTTGCTGTGGCTCTGACCTATGATGGCGGCTTCGGCTACGGCGGGGTGGAGGCTGAGGATGTCTTCAATCTCCAGGGAGGAAAGCCACTCGCCGCCGACCTTGATGACGTCCTTGGTGCGGTCGGTTATGCGGATGGAGCCCGAGGGGTCCCGGGCGGCCACGTCCTGGGTGTGGAGATAGCCCCCCTCCCAGAGTTTCTCCGAGTTGAGGGCGTCCTTTAAATAGCCCTGGGTAAGCCAGGGGGAGCGGACCACTATCTCGCCGGTGCTTTTGTCATCCCAGGGGATTTCCTTTCCATTGGGGTCCAGGATCTTTATGTCCACCATGCCCAGGGGGCGGCCGGTGCGGACTATGCGGCTGGCCCTCTCCTGGGGGTCCAGCTGGTGCTCTTCCTCACTTAAGTGCTGGACCAAAAGGACCGGGCAGGTTTCGGACATGCCGTAGCCGCAGTAAAGGTCTATGCCCCGGGAAAGGGCCGCTATGGCCATGGCCCGGTTTAGGGCGGCCCCGCCTATGATCACCTTCCATTTGGAGAGGTCGTAGTTCTTCGATGTGGGGTCGTTCAAGAGCATGTTGAGGATCGTGGGGACGCAGTGGGAGTAGGTGACCCCCTCGGTGCCGATGAGCTTCAGGAGGGCCTCGGGGATGTAGCGCCCCGGATAGACCTGCTTTACCCCCAGGGTGGTCATGATGAAGGGGATGCCCCAGGCGTGGACATGGTACATGGGGGTGATGGGCATGTAGACGTCTTCCAGGTGGATCCGGCTTTTGGAGGCCGGGGCCGAGAGGGCTCCCAGGACCACCAGGGTGTGAAGGACGATCTGCCGGTGGCTAAAGTAGACCCCCTTGGGCATCCCGGTGGTGCCGGTGGTAAAGAAGGTGGTGGCCCGGGTGTTCTCATCAAAGTCGGGGAACTCTTGGAGGGGCTCGCAGGCTGCCAGAAGCTCCTCATAGGTGCCGGTCATCCTTATGCTGGTCCTGGGTTTTTCAGCCCCCTCGTCCATGAGGATGAAGTGCTCCACCGTATCTATCCTCCCCTTGATCTGATCCAGGATGGGCAGGAAGTCGGGGTTGACCAGGATGATCCGGTCTTCCGCATGGGTGATGGTATAGATCAGCTGCTCCGCCGAGAGCCGGATGTTGATCATGTGAAGGACCGCCCCTATCATGGGGATGGCAAAGTAACACTCCAGGTAACGGTGGGAATCCCAGTCCATCACCGCCACGGTGTCTCCGGGTTTTACCCCCAGTTTGATGAGGGCGGCGGCAAGGCGGGCCACCCGCTCGCGCAGGTCCTTATAGGTCATGCGGACCGAATCCTTGTAGACAATCTCCTGATCGGGGTTATAGGCATAGGGAGCATGGAGAAGATGCTTTATAAGGAGGGGAAAATCGTAGGCCGATGGGGTCTTGTTAATTAAGGTTTCCATGAATCTATTATGACATATTATACGTTTTTGTCAAGCATATTAGAGTACCTTCTACGATTAGTTAGCGCCCCTTTCCTGCCCGGTGCGGAACACAAAAAACCGCTGGCCCAGGTAGTTGATCCCCGTAAAGAAGCACATCCCCACCAGGAGGGCCAGGTTCTCCCTGAGGTTCTGGGGGCTTTCGGCCAGGAGCAGGTTCACCAGGGGCCGGGCCGCCCCGTAGGCGATAAGATAGGAGGCCCCTATGGTAAGAATAAAGGCCAGGATCATCCGGGCCGACCAGAGGCGGACCCCAAAGGTGAAGTACTTGTTTAGAAAGAAACTCAAGATGCTGGTAAAGACGTAATTACAGGCCGAAGAAAACCAGTAGCTCATGCCGGCGGCATTGTAGAGGCCGAACATGATGGCCGAACCCACCAGGGTGTTGACCGCCCCCACGGCGATAAATTTTAAAAGGGTCTTGTCAAAGAGGGCCCTCAGCTTCATGTTCAATTCCTTCCTCCCCATAGGTATGGTATACTATATCATATTGGAAAACCTAAAGGAGGAAGACATGCGTTACAAAAGATTTGGAAAGACCGATTGGGAAGTTTCGATTATAACCGCCGGGACCATCCACATGGGCCAGGGAGACTGGACCGAGGAGAGGAAGAACCAGACGATTCGGGCCCTCCACTGCATGATGGACCTGGGGGTCAACTTTATAGACACCGCACCCACCTACGGGCGCACGGTCTCGGAACAGACCGTGGGGGAAGCCATCAAGGGAAAGGACCGGAGTAAATTCTACCTGTCCACCAAGTACGGCAATAACCGCATGGCCGAGGGGATCCGGGACCATTCCCGGAAGACCATCCTCTTTCAGATCGATGACTCCCTTAAACGCATGGGCACCGACTACATAGACCTCTACATCCAGCACTGGCCCCAGATGCCCGGACAGCCCGAAGACACCAAGACCCCCTACGACGAAACCATGGCGGTCATCGAGGAGCTCAAGAAGGCGGGGAAGATCCGGGCCTTTGCGGTCTCCAACCATTCCATCGATGAGATGGAGGGGCTCATGGAGCACGGCTCCATCGAAGCCATCCAGCCCTTCCACAACCTGCTGGGCCGGGAATGGGAGCCCATCATGAGCTGGTGCGACCAGAGGGATATCGCCTCCATGAGCTACGGCTCCATGAACGGGGGCATGCTCGCCGGGGCCTATAGGGAATACCCGGCCCACATCGCCGACACGGACATCCGGGTCCGGCTCTATCGCTGTTTCCGCCAGCCCCTCTACGATGCCTCCCGGGAGGTCTTTAAGGTCATCGACGGCATCGCCAAGGAGCGGAATGTGCCGGTCTCGCAGATCGCCATCAACTGGGCCACCCAGCAGAAGATAGTCCACACCGCCATCATCGGCTCCGGCTCAATGGAGCACGCCAGGGAGAACTGCGGAGCCGGGGACTGGGAGCTGACGGCAGAGGAGCTGGCCCGCCTGACCAAGGCCGCCGAAGAGCACATAGGCCCGGTAAAGCAGGGGATCAACGTGGGGCCCCGGCCGGGCTACGAGGCGAAGGACCTGGCGGAGCAGATGCAGTAGGAGAGCACCTCGGTGAAGCCGGAGCGGCCCTAGGGCTTTCGGCTAATCCGGTACTCCGAGGTGGCCAGGAACTCCCGGGTGGGTTCAAAGCCCCAGCCCGGTACGGTGGGCACCGCCGCCCGGCCATCCTTGATGGGGACCTTGGGCTCGTAGCAGTCCAGGGCCCAGGCGTCGTCTTCTATGCCGCACTCGCAGAAGTGATAGGGCAGATCGATGGCGGCCATATAGTGGAGGCCCATGATAAAGATCGGGGACTGGTTTGAGGTATGGGGGGTCACCCGCCTGCCCTTGGAGGCCGCATAGGCGGCGATTCGGAGGGCCCGGGAAAAGCCCCCTATGTATAGAAGGTCGGGCTGGCAGACATCCATCACGTGCTCGTCGATCATCCGGTACCAGATGGTGTCCACGTAGTCCTGCTCACCCCCCGCCACGGGGATACCTATATCGACGCAGGCCTCCCGGACCGCCCGGGTTTTGTCGATCTCCCAGTAGGGGCAGGGTTCCTCGTAAAGGACCACCCCCTGTTCATGGAAGAACTTCGCCATCTCGATGGCCTTCTCTACCGAGTAGTTGCCGTTGACGTCCACGATGATTTCAGTCCCCGGCAGAGCGGTCTTTACCATGGCCCTGACCATGTCCTCGGTGCGGTTGGGCCAGTGGTCCTGGTCCAGCCCCACGGGGATCCCCGGGTGCAGTTTGATGGACCGGTAGCCGAACTTGTCCTGGAGGGCCCTCAGGCGATCCGCCTCTTCCTGGACCGGCAGATCCCGCTTCATGCTGGAGGCATAGAGGTCGATGGCGTCCCGCTTCTGCCCCGCCATCTGGGCCACCGAGAGACCCTTCTTCTTGGCGTAGAGATCCCAGAGGGCGGTGTCTATCCCGGAGGCCGCCCTGGACAGGAAGCTCCCCAGGAACTTATACTCCTTGCGCATAATTTCGTCCGCCACGGTAGTAAAGTCCTCGTAGGGCTCAAAGGCGGTGTTAGCCGCAATCTGATGGAGCACCAGGGCCGAGATGTTGGCCGAGAAGGGAGCGGTCATTCCCCAGCCCGAGTCCCCCTTGTCGTCGGTAACCCGAACAAACGAAATGCTCTGGGTAGAAAAGGTCTCGATAGATTTTAGATACATAGGTTTCTCCTTTTATGATATTAAGCTAACGGTTCGCCCACAAACCCCGGCGGGCCTGGCGGGCCTCTTGCTCCAGGGCGCGGAACTCATCGATAAATTGAAAGGCAAAGGCCGTATAGGCGTGGCTGTAGCCCTCCCGGATGAGCAGGGCATTAAAACACTGACCCCCCTCAAGATAAATATAGGCCAGAAGCCGGCCGTAGCGATCCCGAAGATCCCAGTCAAAGGCCAGATAGACCCATTGGCCGTAGAGGGTGTTCCGGGTAAAGTTGCTGGCCTCCTGTCCGAAGAACTCCACCTCCCGGCTGGGGTGGACCGTCTCGGGGGTGTCGACCCCCAAGAGGCGTATGGTCTCTATCAGGTTGAGCCCCTCGGGGGGGTCGGTGATTCTGACCCGGACGGTGTCCCCATCCACATGGCCCACCACCTGGGCCCCCAGCATGCGGCTTAGGTCCGCCGAGGCGGAACTGCGAAGCCCCGCCTGGTTTACCCGGTAGAGGGGGTTATCGTTGTGGTTAAAAACGTAGCTGCTCAGGTCCAGCACCGGGGGCCGGCAGATGGAACAGGCCCCGTAGCCCGAGCGGGCGGCTTCCAAAAGGGTAACGGCGATCCGGGAGACCCTAAGGGAAGAACAGCCATCCAGGTGATACATCCGCCCCGAATTGGTCACATAGACCGTGTCTTCCGGGTTGGCGGAGGTAAAAAAGAAGAGAGCCAGGGTCAAAAGGAGGAAATATGCAAACCGGGCCCTGGTTCTATTTTTCATGGTTCTAGTATAGCATAATTCCCAGAAGCCAAGGGAGAAACGATGAAAAAGATTCCGGTCCTTATGGATTGCGACCCTGGCCACGACGATGCCATAGCCCTTTTACTGGCCCATGCAAGCCCCAGGCTGGACCTCAAGGGGGTCACCGTGGTGGGGGGCAACCAGATCCTCGACAAGACCACCGTCAATGCCCTCAAGGTCTTGAGCTACCTGGGTATCAACTGTCCGGTGGCCCGGGGCTGCGACAAGCCCCTGCTAAGGGAAATAACCACCGCCCCGGAGGTCCACGGCGAAAGCGGCCTCGATGGGCCTGAGCTGCCCCCGCCGGGGCTGGAGCTTTCACCCCTCCACGCCATCGACCTTATCCGCCAGGTGATTGTCGATCTCCCCGCCGATGAAAAGCTCACCCTTATCCCCACGGGGCCCCTGACCAACATCGCCCTCTTTCTGCTGCGCTACCCGGAACTAAAGAGCCGCATCGCCCACATCTCCCTTATGGGAGGGGCCGCCCTGGGGGGCAACTGGACCCCCTCGGCGGAGTTCAACATCTACGTAGATCCCGAGGCTGCTCACATCGTATTTGAGAGCGGTATCCCCATCACCATGATAGGCCTGGATGTGACACACCGGGCCCTCATCTTTCCGGAGGACATAGAACGATTTCGTGCTATAGGAAACAAGGCGGGCCGCATGACGGCGGAGCTCCTGGCCTTCTACTCGAAATTTCACGCCTCCCATGGTTACGAAGGGGCGCCCCTCCACGACCCGGTGGCGGTGGCCTGGGTGATAGAGCCCGGTCTGGTCAGCACCAGTCCCTGTCATGTGAGCATAGAAACCAAGAGCGAACTTACCAGGGGCAGGACCGTTACGCGCCAGAAGGAAACCCTCAGGGGTTTTACGCCTAACGCATTGGTGGGTTTCGATATAGACCGCCCGGCCTTTGTGGATCTCCTGGCGGAAGCGATAACATTCTACAATGATTAAGAATAGGGAGGTGCACCCCAAATGGATCTGATACTTGTCATCCTGGCCTTTGCCCTCATGGCAGCGGGAATTATTGGAACGGTGATCCCCATGCTCCCCGGGCCGCCCCTAAGCTACGCGGGGATCCTGGTGCTGCATTTTAGCGGCTTTGGTTCTTTTAGTATGGGGTTTTTAGGTCTCTGGGCGGGGATATGCATCGTCATCACCCTTTTGGATTATGTCCTTCCCTCCATTTTGACCAAGACCTTTGGGGGCTCCCGCTATGCCACCGTGGGCTCATTTTTGGGGCTCCTGGCGGGGATCTTTATCTTTCCCCCCTGGGGCCTATTGCTGGGGCCCTTCCTGGGAGCCTGGGTGGGGGAGCTCATCCACAACCGGGCCGACGGTGCCGGGGCCTTCAAGGTGGCCCTGGGGGCCTTTTTGGCCTTCTTGCTTGGGTCCGGGGCGAAGCTCATCGTGTGCTCCATGTTGCTCTTCTTTGGGGTCCGGGCCCTTTTTTAAGGAATATTGCAGAAGAGGATCATCTCCTGGGTGGGGATGTTGGTGATAAGGACATAGTTAAGATAGTCGAAGAAACCCATGTCAGTTTCAATTTCGAATAATGAAATGTTTACGATGATAATCTGATAGGCATTCTCTTCACCTTCCTCCACGTCGGCGGTGACCGTAAAGGTTCCTTCAAAATCGTTGTAGTAATCCCAAAAGAACCACTCGTGGAGGTAGATGAAAAGATCGATTAATTCCATCTGATCTTCTGTTGGATCCTCCAGGGAATAGCGGTGCATGCCCCCCTCATCAAAGACCCGAACGAGAAGATTGAAAAAGAGCTGGGCTTCGCTGGGGTTCTGGGCAAAAACGATGGTGAGACGGCCCAGATCGTGATCGGCCATGTAACCGGGGGCCCGCATATCCTGGGCCGCCCCAGAGAGGGCAGCCAAGGATAGCAAGAGGGTGAGGAGGATCGAGCGCTTAATCATGGGTCCTAGAGTTTACGGCCATCCGTGAGGCCCTTGCCCAGCTCGTAGGCCTTGACGAGGAGCTCATCCCCATCGGGGAGGCCCTGGCGGCCCGACCCGGAGGCCACGATGATGTCCACCAGCTCCATGTGGCGGCGTTCAAAATCACTCATGAACCACTTATACACATCCATGTAGGCTGTCTTATCGGGCCGGCCCTGGCCAAAGACCCCGATCACCTTGATTCCCGGGGGGACATGGACATTCCTGGGCTCGTCCACCAGGCAGTAGTGGCGGTTCATGAAAGAGACCATCTGCCCGCAGACCCCCGAGGCGTAGTTGGTGGCCCCCACAATCAGGGCCCCCGCATTGTGGAGGTCCCCAAAGTAGGGCTGCAGGTCGTCGGGGATGACACAATCGGTGACCCCATCCTTGCAGGCATAGCAGGCCTGGCAGCCCTTGATGGCCATGTTGCCTATGTTATAGACCTTCACCTCGTGGCCCGCGTCCTTGGCCCCCCTCAGCAATTCATCAATAACCCGGTTCGTCTTCCCCTCACTTCTGGGGCTCCCCTTGGCAGCTAATACGAGCATGGTGTTCCTCCTGGTAATCTACTGGGTACATCATACAAGACATGGGGGTGAAAATATACTGGCCAACTCAATAAGAAGAAACATGGCTTTTATCTGCCGGAAGTTGTAGAGGTATTTGACGATCCGTACTTGATTGAGCGGTATGACACGAAGCATTCTACCATGGAAGAAGACAGATACATCTGTCTGGGTAGATTGCAAGATACAGTCATCTTTTATGTAGTTTTCACTGAGCGGGATGAAAACATTCACCTTATTTCCGCACGCAAGGCGGAGCCGATTGAAGAGAAGATATATTATGCCTATTACGAAAGAGAGACTAGAAGAAATTAAAGCTTTCAAGGTTACAGATTTTTCTGACGCTCCACCGTTAACAGAAGAACAGATGAGAGAATTCAAGCCCTCCCATTTACGAAAACGGCAGCCTAGCCCAGGGGGTGAGGTTCAACTTCCAAACATGGATAATTATAGGCCCATCAAGAAGACGGTCAATGTTAGGTTGGATGCCGATGTGATTGAATGGCTTCAAAGTGCCGGAAAGGGCTATCAGACCCGGATGAATGCTATTCTGCGGGATGCGATGGTGAAGGCAGGGGCTTAGGGGTTCGAGTCCTCAGCCTCCTGCTTCGGGCTTCCAGGCCGGGGTCAAGCCCTGTCGGCGCCATCCATGGCGCCTTTTCCTCCCACCTGGTCGGCGGGCTTGACCCTTCGAGTCCTCCCCGTCGTAGAAAAATAAAAAAACCGCCAGAAGGCGGTTTTTTTATTTTAGCAGGGGTAGGACTCGCCTTACGGTCGGCAACCTCCTGTTGCCTCCCTTCAGGCCGCCTCCGCCGCTAAACCGGCATCCATGCCGGTTTACTGGTTCGGGGCTGCGACGTCTCGCCCCTCACCAGCCGCGGCTCCGTTTCGAGTCCTCCCCATACCAAAAAAAAAGTGGCCCCCCTTGGGGGGGACCATTTTTTATAGCAGGGGTAGGACTCGAACCTACGACCTCCGGGTTATGAGCCCGACGAGCTGCCAACTGCTCTACCCTGCGTCGTGTGGGGCTTAATGTAGCATATTTAACTAAGTTGGTCAATAGATGGGCTCAGCTCGGCGGAGGGCCAGGAGGGGGCTTAGGGAGGTGTAGAGGGCGGCCAGGGCGGCGGGAATGGCCAGAAAGGTGGGAAAGAGGGGGCTCACTATCATGAGGTTATAGGCCCCGTGGATGAGGACCGCCGAGGCGAAGAGGCCCAGGGCCCTGAGGGGTTGGCTGGGGGCCATGGCAAGGGCCCGGCCTGAGCGGATGCCGCAGGCTCCGTGGAGGGGGGCAGCTCCGAGGGCCCGGTAGAGGGTGATGCTGAGGTCGGTCATGCCATAGGCGGCACTTTCTAGGGCGGCGAATCCAAGGCCCGCCACCAGGCCCGATAGTCCGGCAAAGGCGGGGGGACCTAAGGCAGCCTGGGGTTCCGGGCCCCCGGGGCTTTCCAGCCTCTGTCTATAAAACGTGAGCAAAAAGAAAAGGGGGATGAGGCGGCTTAGTTCCTCCACCAAAGCTACCCGGATAAAGATCATATAAAAAAGATCATGTCCTATGGTCCCGGGGCTGCCTAAACGAAAGGGGCTTAAGAGGTCCTGGAAAAACATGGCGATGAAGAGGGCCAGTCCCCCAGCTATCACTGCGGCCAGGAACCAGGGCAGGCTTAGGGGGGGTGTTCGGCGCCGGAGCCAAAGGTAGGCTCCCAGGACCGGGAGCACCGCCAGCATCAACAAAGCCATTAGTACCCACATGGCCTCACCTATTTTCGTTTGGGGGTCTTGGCTGGGGCCTTAGGAGCGGCCTTGGGTTTTGATGCGGAAGGCCGCTTGCTGGGTGTAGCTTTAGCCGCAGCCTTGGTTGCCGCCTTGGGAACCTGCTTCGCAGGGTTAGCCTTGGGGACCTGCTTCGCAGGGGCAGCTTTGTCTGCGGGCTGAGCGGCCGATTTGCCTGCCGCGGGTTTAGCGGCGGACTTGGCGCTGGCCTTGCCCGAAGCGGACTTGGCTTCTGCCTTTACGCTAGCCCTATCGGCAGCCTTAGGGAGGGGCTTTGCTGAGGTCTCCTTGGAGGCAAGCTTGCCCTTGCTTGGTGCTTCCTTGGCAGCTGGCTTGGCTTTCCCAGTCCCCTTGGCCGCCTTTGCCGGGGGCTGGGGGCTTTCAGGAGCAGAGAGGGCCTTGGCACTCTGGTTCTTCTCTTTTCCCAGCTCCCTGGGAACTTCCAAAGAGGCGGACCAGTCGTGGAGGATCTGCTTAAGGCCCTCGTTCACCAGCCGCAGGGTCCGGCGGCACTGGGGGCAGACAAAGCGGCCTGAGCTATCCAGGTGCTCCTTGGCACAGCCTATGCAGTAGGTCTTGCCGCATTCCAGACAGGTGCCGGCGGGGAGATCGTCGGGGGGCATGGCAAAGAGCCGGATCCCTGCCACCATGGGGGGATCCTTGGGGACCCGCCAGCTCCGTTCGCAGGAGGGGCCGCTGCAGGCAATATTGGTAAAGTAGAGTTCATCGTAGCGGGTCCGCAGTTCCTCCCGGCCCCGCTCCGTTTCGCCCTTTAGGTCCAGCTCATCCAGCCGGGAAAGGAGCTCCCCCACCTCATCTTGGCGGCCCAGGGTAATCAGAATCCAGGACAGGGAAAGGAGGGAAGGCCCGTGCATGGGGTCCATCTCCAGGGCCATGCGGCAGGCTTCTTCGGCCCGGGGGTACTCGCCCTTTTTTGCCGCCACGTAACTAATCATTTCCAAAAGGGAGGCACTGGGGGCTATGGTCAAGGCCCGGGCCAGGAGCTCGTCGGCTTCACCAAAGAGGTGGAGTTCCATGAGGCAGGCGGCCCGGTTGTAAAGATATTCCATATTGTCGGGCCACAGGGACAGGGCCTGGCGGTACTTCTGGTCCGCCTCGTCTAAGCGGTTAGACCGAAATAGAAGGTTCCCCGCCGCATTGGCCAGGATTCCCTCCGGGTCTTCCTGCTTGTCCCCCGCAAGAACCTCCAGGCCCTCGTCGAGGGAACCGGACAGAAAATGGAGGAGCCCCTGGTTAACCCTCACCGCGGGGAGATCCCCCAGGATGCTCCGGGCTTTTTCCAGGTGATGTGCCGCCAGGGCCGTATCTTCGGCCTTAAGGGCCACCTGGGCGGCGAAATTATGGATCCACCCCGGGAGCCCCTCATCATCGGGGGTCTTAGCCTTGGGACCCATTTCTATCAACTCTATGGCCCGGTCCAGGGCCTTACGCAGGGCCGGGTTCTTTGGGTTATCGTCAAGAAGAAAAATATTTTCTGCCAGCCTAAAATGGAAGAGGGCATAATCATCTTCCAGGGCCGCAGCTTCCTCCAGATAGGGGAGGGCCTTAAGGCGCTGGCCTTCCCGTATAGAGATCAGAGCCTGGAGGAAAATCTGGGCACTGTCCTTGGGGGGCTTCTTGCGCAGGGCCTGACGCAGCCTGTCGGCTTCCTGGAACTCCCGGGCCGCCATGGCCCAATCCTCCACCGCAAAGGCCCACTTTCCCGCCAGGCTCCGGGCCTCCCAATTGGTCTCACCCAGGGTGATAAACTTGGGGACCAGCAGCCCCAGATCGTTGTTGTTCCCCTCTTTTAAGAATACCTTCCCGGCCTCCAGGTACTGGGCCAGGGCTTCCTTGGTACGGCCCATCATCTCGTAGGTGTTGGCGGCATTTTTCGCGTGAATGCCGTTCAGGGGATCCAGTTCGAAGGCCCGCTCATAGGCCGGGGCAGCCTTCTTGTGATCCCCCAGGTTCCAATGGGCATGGCCTATGAAGGTCCAGAGGATGGGGTCCGTGGGCTTCACCTTGATGGCCTCTTCGCAGTAGGTCAGGAGTTCCGCATAACGCTCGCTTCCATAGAGAATCTTGGCCATCTCGGTGAGAGCTTCCTTTCCTTCGGGAGATTCCAGGTCCATCTGAAAGCACTGGCTGATATAGGCCTCCGCATCGGCCATGCGGCCCAGGAGCTGGGCCAGGCGGCCCGCTAGTAAAAGCTCCCTCTGGTGCTTATTGTGTCCCTCCCGGGCCCAGGCCTTGTGGATCTGCCCCATGGCCGCCTGATACTGGTTCATGGCCGTAAAGGTTTCCGCCAGGTTAAGGTGGGCCGAGGAATCTATCCTCTCGCTCTCCCGCCATGATTCATAGATGGCAGAAACCTCCGCCAGCCGGGACTCCACGGTGAGGGAATCCAGAAAGACCTGGGTCGTATAGGCCTCTTGCACTGCATCCTCGATGTCCTGGGGGTTCTTCATCTCCTGGAAGAGCCTATAGGTGTCCCCCAGACCCGCCTGGACTTCAGATTCAGCCCCGGAGCTGCCGGCCTTAAAGTTTTCGGACGAAAACTTTTCATACGAAGCTGCGCTTAGGCAGATGGTTCCTTCCAGGATAGAGGCGTCGCTTACTTCGGCGGCCCAGCGGTCCCGGATGAGGACCACCATATGGTTCCCGTAAACGATGATGGAAAAGGGGAGCTTCTCTTCGGGGTTGAGTTCGGCCCCTGAAGAAAGGGGTAGTTCGGTCCAGCCTATGAGGGGAAAGGGCATGCCGTTCCGCATGGCATCCAGGCGGAAGTAGCCCTTGGTAGAAATGAGGAGGGTGTAGTAGGTCCAGTCATCGACCATCCGAAAGCAGATGCCCCCGGCCCCGTAACCCCCCCGGCCGTCTATGTTCATGGTCCCGGAAATGACCAGATCCCGGTAGCGGCGATCCGGGGCCTCGACCCAGGCTATACAGCCGGTTTTTTTGAGGCCCAAGGACAGGGAGGGGGCAGAACTAAAGGGGTTCTTCTGTAGGGTGGCATCGTAGGATGGTTCTGATTTAATATCAAAGGGGAAGTTCTTCTGTTTACGAAAGTCCGCCACCCAGTGTTCTTCGATGATATCATCGGCTTCAGGTTTCTGCCGGCGAAACAAATTGCGGACATACAAAAGGGACCGGACAACTGAGGGCATACTAATATGTACCTTAAAGCGCCAAAAAAGTCGAGGCACCCATGGTGAACGCAGAGATTAAGGCCCATGTCGATAAACTACTCATCGTCCTGGCCGTCTCCCTCATCCTGGTGGGGCTGGTTCAATTAAGGGGCCGGCGCGCCCCCGCGGCAGAGGAGGCCCCCCAGGACATAGTCTTTGTTCATTTTTGGGAGGACATCCTGGGGGCCGAAATCCTGGAGGAACTCATCGGGGATTTCCAGACCCTTACGGGGCTCAGGGTGGAGGTCCAGAGCCGCAGTTACGAGGAGCTTTTGACTGGGCTATTCAGCCTAAGCCCCGCTTCCCCCGAAGGGGAAACCTTAGGCGAAGAAAGCCCTTTCCTGGGGGACATCTTCGGCCTTGATTCCCTCTGGGTGCCGGACCTGGTAGCCGGGGGACTCATCGATGGCCCCTGGACCCTGGGTCTTGGGGAGCCCCTGTTATCGTTCATCAATGTCTTCTATTACAACATCGAACTTTTATCCCAAGGGGGTTTTATTAATCCCCCCAAGACCCGGAGCGAGTTAATCAGCCAGGCCCGGCGGCTTAAGGAGCTGGGGCTGGGCAGCCCCATCCTCATCGACCAGAGGAATCCCTCCTTCCTCCATGAAGACATCTTCCCCTGGATCTGGGCCGCCGGAGGGCGCCTCTTCCAGGATGAAAGGCCCCTGGCTGCATCCCGGCAGGTGCAGGAGGGGCTGGGGTTTCTCGCGGCCCTCAAGCAAGAGGGCCTTATGGGGAGCGGGGGGGGAAAGGCCGAGGAGTTTATGGCCCGGAGGGGAGCCTTTATGATAGCCCCCGCCCGCTACATAGACCAGGTAAGGGCCCGCCTGGGGGAAGATGCCTTTAGTGTCAGCACCCTGCCGGTCCCCGATACCTACAACGGCTGGAGCTACTACAACAGCACGGGCTGGACCCTGGGAATAGCAGCCGCTTCGTCCCAGAGAGAAGAGGTTATCAACTTTGGGAATTTTCTGGCCCAGCGGCTGCCCCTCTATGCTGAGCAGGTCCGGGCCATGCCGAATACCAACACTCCCCTCTTTAATCAGGATCCCCATTATTCCAAGGTCTGGGATATTTTTATTTCCAGCGGAGAAACCCGAGACTTTGAGGGCCTTCCCTGGATAGAAATAGAAGGGATCTTTAGGGAGGAACTCCAGGCCCTTTTGGAGAGGGCCTCCATAGAGGACCCGGAGTATGACCTTACAAGAGAAGCCGCCTCAATTTCTTCGGAAATCCAAAGACGCTGGACGGCCCTCCTGGAATAGAATTGTTACTTGAAAACTTCAGTTTTCGAATAACTTCCGCTGAAAAACCGTCACCGCATTGCGGTCTGGAACCGGGCGGCCCTAAAAGACCGGGTGTCCTGGACCCTGTGCTGATCCACCGTCCGCTGGGCATTGGTGATCCGCTGGGCGGGACTGGGGTGGGTTCTGCCAAAGCCCCGGGTCCGGTCCAGGTTGTTCCGGTCCAGCACCTGGAGCATGCTAACCAGGGCCCGGGGGTCATAACCCGCCGAAGCCATGAGGGACATGGCCAGGGTGTCGGCCTCAAACTCCTGGGCCTGACTAAAGCCATTGTTAACCAGGGTCTGGACGATCTCGCCCACCGACTCGTTAAAGACATCGGTCAGTTCGGTCACGTTCATCCCGGCGGCAGCTCCCCCGGCAGAGAGACCCGTGACGATCAGGGCCTGGGTGATACGGTTGTTCCGGATGGAGTTAATCCCATGCTGAAGCTGGATGTGGGCCACCTCGTGGGCAATGATCGCCGCCAGGGCATCCTCTGAATCGGCACTGGAGATAAGCCCCCAGGTCAAGAAGATGTGTCCCCCCGGGGTAGCGAAGGCGTTGACCTCCGGCGTATCCAGGACATTCACAAAGTAGCCGTTAAAGATGTCGGGCCGGGGTGAATTAATTACAATGGACATGCAAATATTATTCAGGTAGGCCAACTGGGCGGAGCTGACATTCCGGATCCGGTAGCTGGTCAGGATGTTCGCCGCCACGGCCCGGCCTATGTAGTACTCCTGCTCGGGGTTTATCTCTTCGGCGGCCCGGCCTATGGCAGCGGCGGACTGACTAATGGCCGCAGCGGTGTTGGGGTCAATGATCCCCGCCGCCCCGGCAACCTGGGCACCAAAATCAGCAAGACCTGCGGCGGTGGCACAGGCGGAAAACAGAAGGACCCCAAGGGCCAAAGAAATGGCAATGATCTTTTTCATCATTCTTCTCCCATGGCCAGGCGGCCTTCGCTCACAAAGCGGAACAATTCATCCTGGGAAATCCTAATCGCCTCGGTTCGATCCACGTCGGCGTAGTTCAGGTTAGCTCCGGCCCTGTATGCGTTTTCGATATCCCGGTCGAAGCCCTTACCGGCCAGGGCAACTTCCGAAGCCGTGGCACCTCCGGTGCTGGGAGAGGGAACGATGCGCCGGGCACTCAGGTTGGAATGGTTCATCCAGCCCGTAAGGGTACCGGAGCGGACCTCGGCCCAGTTGCCCGAAACCCGGAGGACCGACACCTGATCTCCGTAGGCCACGGTTCCGCGGTTAGAGGCAAACCAGCCCGTCGAAGATTTAAGGGTTACCGTCCGGGCCGAAACCCAGGCGGTACTGCCCTGGCTAATTTGAGCGAACCCTGCAAGGGCCGTCAAAAGGAGCAGCATGATAAAACAGGAAAGCTTCTTCATCTATACACACCTCCGTTGTATGGTCAAATAATTAGTAACCCCATTATTTTATTTTTCAGTTAGGTTGTCTATCCCGTCGTTCCATTTCTCCGGCCCCGGAGGGCTTGCCAGATACTCGGCGCAGCGTTCGGCATAAAGCTGGGCCACCTGGTCTTCTTCATTCTTTTGGTAGATCATGGCGAACATGTTTTTTGCCTCGAGGAAATTCTTTGCCTCGTAGGCAATAAAAGCTTTCTCCCAGGTTTGTATCATGCTCCGCAGCTCCTCGGAGGTCTCCTCTTTGGTTTCCAGTAACTCATAAAGCCGCAGGGGTTCATCGATCCCCACCACCCTCACCCTGGAGAGGCTGCGGACCGCAAACTCATCTCCGATGATATCCCGGGTGTACTCGCTGATGAGGATGCCAAAGGTATGGTATTGCTTGTTGACCCCCTCCAGGCGGGCCGAAAGATTCACCGCATTGCCCATAATCGTATAATTCATCTTGTTGGGGGTCCCCATGTTTCCCACTACCATAAGGCCCGTGTTGATCCCCAGCCGGGAAAAGAGGGGCCGCCGGGGCCGGATCACATCGGTGTCGATCAGCTTCTGTAGGGGGGCCCTAAACTCCCCCTGCTCGTCCATGATCGCCTCTAAGAGATCCAGCTCCCGCTTCTTCATGAGGAGGGCGCTGCGGCAGGCCCGGACCGCATGATCGGGGGTCCAGACGGGGGCCCCAAAGAAGGCGATAATCGCGTCCCCCACATACTTGTCTATGGTCCCCCCGTTAGCCAGGACTATGTCGCTCATCTCGGTCAGGTAGAGGTTAAGAAGGTCCACCAACACCTTGGGGCCCTGATCATCGTACTCCTGCTGAAGGGCCTCGGTGATGGACGAAAAGCGTTGGATGTCCGTAAAGATGGTAGTCATCTCCCGGATTTCTCCCCCCAGGTTTAACTTTGAGGGGTCCTCAATGATCTGCTCGATGACCTCCGGCGAAAGGTACTGGCTAAAGGCAGCTTTAATAAAGCGCCGCTTGCTGCCCTCGGTGGCATAGTTATAAACCGCGGTGATGATAAAACTCGCCAGGACCCCAAAGAGGGGGGCCGCCATGGGGAGCCAGAGGGAGTAACGGTGATACCCAAACAGGGCGGCGGCACCCAGGCCCCCAAAGAGGAGGGCGGTCCCCAGGATGGTAATGCTTATCCGGTGGCAGTAGAGGGCCAAGAGGGCCACCAGGATGACCGCCGATAAGATGAGGACAAGATCGACCCAACGGGGGCTCTGGCGGATGAAGTTCTGTTGAAGGATGTTGTCCAGCATGGTCACCTGGATCCCCACTCCTGCATAAACCGAAGAGATGGGGCTCGAGACCATGTCGAAAAGGCCCTGGGCATAGAAGCCAAAGAACACGTAAGCCCCGGCAAAATCCTCGGGGTAGAGGATGGGTTCCCTTCCATTGCGGTAATCCTCAGAGCTCTGCAAGACCTGCCAGGCCCAGTAGGGGCTGTAACGATCCAGGGGGCCATGGAAGCGGAGGATGCTCCTCCCCTGGGGATCCACCGGGATGATCCGGTCCCCCCATTCAATCTGGCTCCGTTCCTGGTTGTAGTGTAAAACTGTCCCCTCCCCGGCGGCCAGCAAGGTTGAGGCCGAGAGGCCCGGCACCGCGACCCCGTCGAAGATCGAAAAGAGGTTGTTCCGCCTAAAGATTGAATCCGAGTCGGGCCAGCCGGTGACACTTCCTATGACCCCCGCGGCGGCCCGGTGTTGGGGGATGGGAAAGAGGGCCCGGATCTCGTTACGCTGCTCCACATGCTGGTTTAGCCTTTCGTACTCCCGCTCCAGGTCCCCAAAGTTCCGGAGCTCAAAAAGGGGGGTCCTCAGATCCCCAGGCCAGCTTTGGGCGTTTCCGGTCTGGGTGCTAAAGACCACCGTATGGACCACCCGGCCAAAATTGGATACCGACCGGGCAAAGGAAGCATCGTCTTCCCGGGCCCCCAGTTCCTGAAAGGACTGGACCATCTCGGCAAAGAGGGGCCCCGCTTCCCGGAACTCCCCGGCTGCCATGGCTCCCTGGGCCCGGGCCAGGCTGCCCAGGGCATGGTCGATGATCTCATCCTGCCGGGGGTTCCGGTAGATCGAGGGCTCGGTAAAAAGAACATCAAAGGCAATGGAGGCGGCCCCCCCCAAGTTCATGTAGTCGACAATTTCGCCGTAGGCAGCGCGGGGCCAGGGCCAGGACCAGCCCCGTTCCCGCTGGGCCCAGTCCACACTCTCCTGGTCCAAAAGGATGAGAATAATATCGTCGGAGGGCCGGGAGAGGGGAGCAAAAAGCCTGACCCGCATATCGTAGAGCCGGTATTCAATGTGGGTAAAGAGACCCCCCAGGTAGGCCAGGACCAGACAGCCCGAAAGGGAGAGGGAAAGAACAACCAGGGTGAGGAATTTCTTGAGGGCTTCGCTCTTGATAAACATCCTGAGAAAAGTGTATGTCACCCTGGCGGGGAGTGCAAGGGTGACACTAGCTCTAGCGGTGTACGCTCTGGGTCCGCCAGAAGATGAGTTCCGCCCTGGCCCTTTCCTTTACCGAATTGGTATAGATCCCCTCGGAGATCCGGACCAAAAGGCTGTTGGCCCCGGGATGAAAGTAGAGGTTATTGCTCTGGGCCAGGGTCCCCAGGGTGTCGATGGCCGCCACGGCCACCAGATTGTCGGGATTGTTCCTGTCCAGCCGCTGGACCGCAAAGACGATGGCGTCCATGGTGGTCCCGTCGTCGGGCAAATTAATCACCCCTATGGACCGGATCACCTCCTGGATGACCATGGGCTCGTTCTCGTCCAAAAGGAGCTGGAGCAGCACATCGTTCACCTCCCGGGCAGGGAGCCTGCTGAGGGTGCGGGCCGATATGCGCCGTACATCGGGGAAGTTATTGATGACCAGGCCGTTGGCCCCCCTGGTGGTGTTCCGGATCCCCTCGGATGAAAGGTAGCCCAGGGCGTTGATAATTTCTTCCCCGGTGATCCCCAGGCTGATAGCTTCGTTAATGTTCTCCAGGGCGAGCATCTTTCCATCCCGGTTGTCGGAGCGGATCATCTCGTTGATCACCATTATGCGGACCGTGTTGTGGAGGAAGAACTCTTCGGTGGTCATATCCCGGGCCTGCTGCCCGAAACCGCCGGTGGTCTGCCCAAAACTAAGGGACCCTATCAGGGCCGCCAGGATTATACTAAAAACTGCAATTTTCACAGATGCCTCCATATATATCGTACAACTATATTGTACACCTTTTTTTGAAATTTTCTATCTACCTACCGGCCTATTATCGGCGGGAATGGGGAATTTGAACAAGCCAATGTAAAGGGAACTTACATATCCAGGACCGGAAAATAACCCGGAAAAGCATAGGCCAGGATAAGGATGATGCAGACCCCCAGGGCCAGAAGGATGAGGGAACAACGCAGGACCTTCGATAGAATCAGGCCCTCCTGGCCCGTAAGACCCGTCGAAGCTGCCCCGATGGCGATGGACTGGGGAGAGACAAGCTTTCCCACCGAGGCGCCTATCATGTTGGCAGTGATGGTGACCAGGGGATTGAGGCCCAGGTATTCGGCCCCCGCCCTTTGGAGGTTTCCGAAGATAGCCGCCGAAGAGGTGATAGAACCGGTCAGAAAGATCCCGATCCAGCCCACAATGGGGGAAAATACCAGGAAAAGGGGCCCCATCGAAGCAAAAGCCAGGCCCAGAGTAAAGGAAATCCCCGAATAATTGGCAATTTGGGCCAAAGAGAGGACTAAAAGAACTATAATCAGGGCAAATTTTAATTGAATGAGGGTAGAAAGATAGACCTCGAAAAAGTGGCGGGCCCTCATCCTAAAGAGAAGGGAGCTAATAATAGCCAAGATGAGGAGGGCCGTCCCCACAGCCGCCAGAAGATCGAAGGAAAAAAGGGCACTGTACAGAGTGGGTTCCGGCACTATGGGGAATCCCTGGTACACCAGCCCATGAAGACCCGGCCAGGGCCCTATGGCAATGGTCAGGGGCAGCCGGGCCGTCAGGGCCTTAAAACTATCCTGGGACCAGATCACCATGACTATGACCACCAGCACAAAGGGAGACCAGGCATGGATTATCTGAGCCGCCCTAGGCTTAAGTCCCTCACCGGTGAAGGCCGCCCCGGCAGCCAGGGGATCCCCTTCAAAATGCCAGGTGGTTTTTGGTCTCCAGAACTTTAAGAAGACCATGGCCCCCAAAAGGGAAACCAGGGGCGAAATGATACTGGGGAGTTCGGGGCCCATGAGGCGGGTAATGAACACATTGGGGACGGCATAGACTATACCAACGATGAAGCAGAGGGGAAGCAGCTCCCGGGCGGCCCTCCAGCCACAGAGAAAGATAAGCATGACGAGGGGGATAAAGAGGGCGTAGATGCTCTTGATGCCCCCCACGGTCCCCGCCAGGGCGAGGAGGGCCCCGGGAACTTCGTTCAGGGTGGTGTTCACCATGATGATGGTGGGCATCCCCACGGGCGAAAAGGACCCGGGGACCGCATTCCCTATGAGGGTGATCACCAGGGCTTTAAGGGGAGGAAAGCCCATGGCCGTCAGCATGGCCGCCGCTATCCCCACCGAGACCCCCGGGCCCGTGGCCCCCTCGAGGAAGCCCGCAAAGCAGAACCCGATGAGGATGGCCTGGACCCGCCGGTCATCGGAAATCGAAGCGATGGAATATTTAATCAATTCAAACTTGCCAGACCGGACTATGATGTTGTAGAGAAAGACCCCGTGAAAAGCCAGCCAGACCAGGGGGAACATCCCCTGGAGAGCCCCATAGAGGGCCGCCGAAAGGGCCGCCGGGAAGGGCATCCGGAACACCGCCACGGCGGTGACAAAGGTAATGAGCCAGGCGGCGATCATGGCCTGGTAGCCCTTCATTTTTTTTATCACCAGGGCCCAAAAGAGAAAGAGGATGGGCACCAGGGCCCCCAGGGCGCTTAAGTATATGTTCCCGGCTATGGGGTAGTAGTGTTGAATCCAGGGCATAGAATAGCTGAAGTCTATCCTATGAGCCCCATTGCTTCTATAGCACGTAGCGCCCCATAGGATTCAATGCTATACTGAGGAATCATGTCACAAGAAGCCCCCTCCCCTGCCCGCAGCGAACGATTCGTAAAAATGACCACCGCCCCGGTAGAAAAGCTGGTCCTCAGCCTCGCCGGACCCAGCATCATGATCATGATGTCCACCTCGTTTTATAATATGGCGGCCACCTACTTTGTCAGTACCCTGGGTACTAGCGAAGTCGCCGCCGTGGGCATAGCCTTTCCCCTGATGAATATCATCCAGGCCATAGGCTTCTTCTTTGGGCAGGGCTCGGGAAACTATATCTCCCGGGCCCTGGGAGCCCAGGACCACGAGGGAGCCTCCCGCATGGCCGTCACCTCCCTGGTCTGCGGCTTTGGGATGATGCTCCTTACCTCGGCGGTGATCCTCCTCAACCTGGATGGTTTTGTGATGCTCCTGGGGGCCACCGAAACCATCAGACCCCACGCAGTTGAGTACACCCGCTATATCCTTTTGGCCTCCCCCTGGATGGTGGCCGCCACGGTGCTGAACCAGCAGCTGCGCTTTCAGGGCTCCGCCGGCATCGCCATGGTAGGCATGGTGTCGGGGACCCTGCTTAACATAGCCCTTACCCCGGTGCTGATCATCTTTGCGGGCCTGGGAATCCGGGGCGCCAGCCTTTCAACCATGATCTGTCAGATCACCAGCTTTTGCATCCTCTTCTTCTACGGCACCACCCGCCGGGGAAACGTCCGGATCCGCTTTGCCCTTTTTTCTCCCACCCCCCGGCGTTTTATTGAAACCTGCCGGGGCGGAGTTCCCTCCCTCATCCGCCAGGGCCTCATGAGTGTGGCCACCGTGACGATCAACACCTTCGCCCGGCCCTACGGGGATGCCGCCATCGCCGCCATATCCATCGCCAGCCGGATCACCATGTTTGCCAACTCCCTGGCCCTGGGCTTTGGCCAGGGCTTCCAGCCCGTCTGCGGCTTTAACTACGGTGCAAAAATTTACAGCCGGGTCCGCCGGGCCTTCTGGTTCTGCGTCCGGACCAGCTTTGTTTTTTTGACAGCTGTCTCGGTCATCCTGGTAATTTTTGCCCCCCAAATCATCGCCTTCTTTAGGGACGAAAGCGAAGTCATCCGCATTGGAGTCATTAGCCTAAGGCTCCACTGTCTGGGCCTCCCCTTCCTGGCCGCCGCCCTTCTGGTCAACATGATGACCCAAACCATGGGCCGGGCCCTGGAAGCCAGCGTCACCGCCTTTGCCCGCCAGGGCTTCGTCCTTATCCCCAGCCTCTTTATCCTTACCCCCATCTTCGGACTTTTGGGGATTCAGATGGCTGTCCCCATCGCCGATTATGTGAGCCTGGTTATTATCATTCCCATATTAATCCGGGTGTGGAAGATCCTTTCGGTCCCCGATGCAGGAGCAGGAGCAGCTTAGCTGGCTAAGCTATGTTTTTTTATTATATTTAATATGTATCCCATTTGTTCAATATTTTTTCTTCCGCAAACCCAATTAATACTTTTATTTCTTTAATATGTTCAATTACCAAGTTTATTGCCGTTAATCTGGCATGACCTTCCAATACAATCATATTATCTTTATTTTCAGAAGGTGCTAAAATAATTAATGGGTCAATTTTATTACCTCTTTTTATATATTCTGATAATTCTATAAATCCATTATTACTTACACCAAATATTTCAATATTATTCTTTATGTTTTTTACACTATCTTTTGCAAATCTTGTACCATTGGTTAACTCTTCCCAATAATCATACGTAATATATTTAATTTTCAAAATATCATTTTTATCCAACATTGCCCAATTCCAATCAATTTTTTTAGGAAAGTTTTCGAACAATTCTTTATTATTATATCCTCGAAATTTTTTTAAGATTAATTTCCTTATTTTATTTTCATTAATATCACCTAAATTTGGTTTTAAAACGATTTTTTTATCTATATTATCATGCTCCATAATTTTAAAAATTTTATTTTTCCATCGTTCAGATTTTATTTCCTGAATCAAAAATTGAGAGACCATTTCATCTTCAGAACTCTTGCCTATTATTTTCATGTTTCCTTATTTGTATCATAATTATTAAAAAATTCATGTAAAAAATCATCATTATCAATACCATATGCAGCGTAACGTAGAACCAAATTCGTATATGCTAAAGAAGCATTTTTTTTCTTGTACCATTCCATTTCTAAATATTTTACTGTATAATATTGAAAATTTATATCAATTTCTTCACACAATTTAAGAATAATTTTAAAAATTATTCTTAGGTCTTTCTTTGATATTTTCTTATCTTTTACCAGATTATTATGTTTAATTATTGTAGTTATTTTCTTTAGTTTTTCATTATTATTTATATTACATTTATATAATCCTTTTCTCTCGGCTATCTCCAATAGTTCAAAAAATTTTTCCCAAAATTCTATTTTGTGACCTACCCACTTATCCATAAGATGATGTGTATATTCATGGATGGCGGTATAAATTAATCGATTAATACTATTATGATTTGGTAAATATAATGTAATTCTCTTAGTACCACGATAATAAGCTCCATCACAATGGACATTACTTTTATTTTTTATCACAATATAAAAATCCTCTTTAGTGCTTTTTATTGATAATAAAATATCTTTTATGCCCTGTTCATCAATAATTTCATTCAGTATTTTCATAACAAAAAGACTATCACGTAATATCTAATATGTCAAGCCATTATCATTAATATCCCTTTAAGTTGTAAAATAGTATCTTACTCAACCATAACACCCTTTAAAAAGCCTTTACACCAAAATCCCAATGTAGTATACTTTAAACAAGGTCTCTATGCGAAAGACATTATTGTTACTACTATTTTTGATAAATTTTTCCCTTTTTGCTCAGGCCCGGCATGATCGATTCGCCGCAGGAATTTCTATAAATACCTTGCCTGAGTTTGGGTTTTTTGGAAAAGCAAATTGGTTTTATTTAAACGTATCTCTGGGAATGGGCAATGTAAATGAAGATTCTTTGGAAAACCCCTATTGGTATTCAACCCGGGTTTCAATGGGGTATCATCATTCATTCACCAATGGCATTGCAATCATGGGCGGCATGGGGCTTCGATATTTATCAATTTCCAATAATGAAAAATCTTTCGGTTACACCGGTGATTGGTATTATGATCCTATATACGATAAATATACCCAGTATTATTCTATAAATGAATATGATACATACTTCATTTTATTCCCGGAGCTCGGAATAAGCTACTCCTGGAACAGGCTTCTTCTGGGAGTAATATACCAATTGGATCTGTCAAAAGACCATGGCACCCTCCCGCCTCAAACGGACTCCTCAAAATACAGAAGGTCTTCGATCAATTTTATTATAGCCAGGGTGTTTTAAACTTCCTGTTATTCAATATGTACGTTTATACTTAATAAAAGCAAAGTTTCATGATAACTATTATTTATTTTTGTAAATACAACATTATATCTATAATAATAGTTAATCTTTACCATTCCAAAAAACAAGCTTCCGCCTATTGTAGGAGTAATCCCTATATCATTATTAGTAATATTATATAAAGCGCTCATCCCGACCCCAGCACCAAAATAGAAAATATAACTAAAATATGAATAATTTAACCTAATTATTGATTGAGAGGTATTATCATTTATTTGTTGTTGATAATCTATTCCAAATATACGCATGTTATAACTCATGCCTCTTCCTTCATATGGAACAAGCATCCTTATAATATCAAACCCTACAATAATATTGTCATTTCCTAGATATGAATGTCCTACACTACCAGAAATTAGAGTATTCCAAATTCCCCCATCTCTATAATAATTAATAGTTATTCCAGATTCGGGTTCGAGTTCAGGTTCATCTATTATACCATTTTCATATGAAGGTAATGAGAAAATTGCTAGTATTCCCATTAACAGTATATAGACAACTTTCATATTCAACAACATTAAAATCCCTCCTCATCGTTGATGAGGGTAAATATGGTGTTCATAAGGAATTATAAAATAAGGTATAGATTAAGTCTATATATTATTTTTACACTTTATTTGTTCTTTTATCATTTTTACACATTCTACAATTTCCGATGCACGGTTAACCATTTTTGTTCCATTTATTTCTAAAGTTGAATATAGTTCTAAATATAACATAGCATATGGAATATTTATGGGAATATTGTAGATTGTGCATAATAAAACCGTTGATAACTCAGCCACTAGTTCAGTATAATTTTTTTCATAAAAATGATTTGATAGATGAAAGTCTATTGCATGAGCAAGCTCATGTATAAAAATAGGAGCATAGTCTGTTCCTAAAACAATTTTTTTTTCTCTATGTATGTATGTTCCAAATGGTTTTATGTGGTTTGACTTTTCTACTTTTAATTTTAAAAATTGTGCGATTTCCATTAATGGTAAAGAATCAATATCAAAATTTCTAAATCTATCTATATAATCACTTGCATTTTCATTCTTTTTATTATACTTAAAAATTGGTTTATAGCTAAAATCTATAACGCCAACTTTATCATCAATTATTGGATACTTTTCATAAATCACATCAGAGAAATTATTTACATCAAAATATTCTAGTTCTATACCTTTTAAATCATTAAGAATTTTCTCTACTTTCATTTTAGTTTCATCAGATACATTAAAATCGACATTGATAAAATCCTTTTTATTTAGCATTACACCTCTGTAAGCTAATTCATATAGTCCAAATGCACCAAAATTATTATTTGTCATATTTCCCCTCATTTACTATTATTTTATTCTATTGGTCTATCACAGAATGACAGAGCAAATTATTTTTTAATGATTTCTCAATTTTTTATTGATCTGAATATCCCCAGTTCAATGAAAATGGCACATAATCCTTTCTTTTCCTAAAAATCCCCTGGATAAGACCATACTATGCTCTTTAATTTATTATCTTCAAAACCTATGGTTACAGATTTCCCACTATCTGAAAACCATATGTAATGAACAAAATCAATATCAATTGTGTCAAATTCTCCAAAAATAATTTTAAAATCATCAATATCCATCCCATGCCTTATACCAAATAAATAATCAATTCCATCTTTAGAAAATATTGATATTAATTGAGATTCAGGATAATTCACTCTAGGATTCTCAATAATTTCGAAAAAATTAACAATAATACGTTGGTAACCTAATTCATATAGTTTTTGGTTCTCCATCATAGTATCATACTCGATTATATATAATGGATCACCGTGATTTAATACAAATAACGATCTACTTTCATTTTCTTCCAAATTATACTGGAATCCAAACCCTTCTGAAGCAAATAACCGTCTTCTTTCTTCAAAATCATCTGGGAAAATGAAGAAGCAATTCAAAAAAAATAAAAGTGTAAAAAAAATTCTCATATTTATATTTTCCTATAAAATATAAATGGACAATAGGGTGTACCTTGTTATACACCCTATTGTTTTCATTTTGCTTGAAACCACTATTAAAGTTGTTCAGAAACTTCAGTTTATGAACAACTTCCGCTGAAAAAGCAATTTACGATGCTTTAGCATTGGAAATTGCAGGACTTGTGCGGCAACCGCCAAACCTTGGCTATGCCAAGGTCGTTGTCGAACAAGTCCATTTTATTATTAACCATTTTTATTAATAAAAGCGGTTAACTCTTCGATCCTTTCCAATGGGAAAGGCGGTTCGCATAAAGGTTTCAAAGCAAGCGACATTAACTTCATTGGGTTATCATCTGAAGCACAACGGTTTTGGTTTAATGCTCCACATTGCCTGCAACGATGGATTATAGCCCATTCACCATTTTTTTTGACCCATACCCCTATTGGCTCCATAATTCCACCGCAATGGGCAGAACGGTCACCTTTTTCTTTGTCCAGATGCAAACTACTAAGACAATTGGGACAATGATTACGATGTTCACTTCCTGTTATATGTGGTTTTATCAAACGACCACATACCTGGCAAATAAAGCAATCCTTGTCGGGCTGTGTATCATTATAACCCTTTTCATTATCTCTTTTCACAAAATCCTCCGTAAAGTTGTAAATCAACAAAGTTGCTCTCAACCTATGGGAGGTATTGCTAGGATCTATTGTAAGCAAACCTCCCGGTTTACTACAATAGCTATTTGCTTAATTGTCATATTTTCCTCCTTATTTATTGAATTTATGTTCCATGAACATAGTTGAGTCTTATCAAAAAATAAGTTAAATGTCAATAATTACCCCTTCACCATGGCAGCCACCGAGGCCTTGAGGGCTGCGAGCTTGTAGTCCTTGTTCCAGCGGTTGACGGCTATGTAGTCGTAGATGCCTTTTTCGGTTTTGGGCATTCCGTCACCGCCCATGTGGCCTATGGCCCTTTCCATTTGGCTGAGGGTGTTGAGGATGCCGTTGCCGCTCCCCCCGGCGGAGGCGACGAGGATGCTGGGTTTGTCGGTTAAAAAAGAAGTGATGTTTTCGTCCTGGGTCCAGCGTTTGGTGGCCTGGCAGCGCCTGAGCCGGTCAAAGAAGCCCTTGAAGGCTTCGCTCATGTCACCCCAGTAGACGGGGGTGATAAACACAAAGGCCTGGGCGGCGGCTACCTTCTCTTGCAAGAGGTTAAAGCCGTCCTTGTCACCGTGCTGACAGCGGTGTTCCTTCTGACAGGTCCCCCAGCCATCGCCGCACATTTTGCACTGTTCCAGCTTGAGGTCCGAGAGTTTGACTACTTCAGTTTCTGCTCCCCCGGCTGTGCTGGCTTCAAGGGCGGCGGCGGTCAGAGAATGGCATATGCCTTCGTTTCGCGGTGATCCGGATATAATAAGTACTTTCATGCCCCCATAATACCGCATACACCTTAATTTTGTCAAATTTTCCCTTCCCCTCCCCCTTTAGCAATGTTATAATGGAGGAAAGGAGAATTTATTGAAAAAAAACAACGTATATACCGCCGGGGTGTATGATCTATTCCACGCCGGACACATGGAACGCATCATGGTCATCCTCGACAAGTTTCCGGACATGAACCTCATCATCGGTGTCGCATCCGACAGATACATCAAATCATTTAAGCGAACTCCCATCCAATCGATGAAAGAACGGTACCGGACCTTAAAATCGGTTTTCGAAACCAACAAACGGGTTCGGGTGATCCTCGATCCCCTCAGAACCTACACGGATAAGTACACCGCAGTGTTCTACGACAAGTACAACATCACCGATCACTGCCAAAGGGCAGACCTGGATGAAAATCCCCGGGTCTATGAGTACATCAAATCGAAAAAAAGGTTCCACGAAATTGGCCGAAGCGAAGTAATGTCTACGGCGGAGTTAATGAAAATTCTATCCCCCTCCGAAGTAATTGAACTGGGGGGAGACAATAACATTAACTTTAAAATTGGCAACATCGTCATAAAAAAAATCATCCACGGTTCAATTAAATTTATTGACGATGCCTATACCCAACTACTGGAAAAGCAGCTCTTTGGAGTAACCAGTTATAAGCGATTCTACGATATCATTTTTATGCCCGTCATAGAGGGGGTCGTAACCCCTGACATCTCCATCGAAGAATTTCTTGAAGTCGCCGAGCAGATCAACAACTCGGGATTAAAGCCCAGCATCACCATTATGGATGTATTCAAAAAATTCAACTTTACTCCCAACGCGGAACTTTACGCCCCCCTTTTGAATGATCTAAGCCATGTATGCCACGGAGACCTGGCCTTTACCAACATGATCAAGGGCCCCGCGGGCTTAACTCCCATCGACTGGGAATACCTATGCTACTCCACCCCCTATTGGGATCTGGCAAACTTTTTAACTTCCCTCTATATATACGGACATAACAGCTTCGAAGAAATCGTAGAGAAGCTAGAAAAAACTGCGGACATAAAAACCGCCGCCCTGGCAACCATACTGCTTTCAGATTACTGGATAGCCTGGAGTAAAGCTACCAAGCATGATTATTTTTCCAAGGAATGCAAGGAGCTTCATCAAGCTTTGTCAGCAAAGTTTTTATAGAAGGAGCTGGAGCCGGCCATGTTCAGAGCCGCTGTTTTCGTCCTGGCCATGGGAGGCCGTTTTATCCTCGGGTACTTCGCGGTGGTCTTCCTCCGAAGCCAAGCTCTATTCCTGTACAACATCCTGGACACCCTGGCCATCATTGCCATCGCCTATATCATCATTAAAAAGAATAATCCCTATTCGATAAAATGGATCATCGTCATTTTTCTGCTGCCGGTTTATGGCCTCATCCTGTACCTCTTCTTTGAAAGGCTGGACATGGCCGGAGGCAGAACCAAAAGGATACGCCGTTCCATCGCCTACGGCGCCGGCTTTTTGGACAAGTCTCCGGCGGTCTATGCCGAACTGGGGGATGCCTATCCCCAGCGAAAACGAATCGCCGGGTACCTGGGCCGAAAGAACCATCCCCTCTATAAGGACACCCTCTGCAGTTATTACCCCCTGGGGGAGCTGCACTTTGATGCGATGCTCAAAGACATGGAGGAGGCAGAACGATTCATCTTCCTCGAATACTTTATCATCAGCGGGGGAAAGCTCTGGGACAGGATGAAGGAGATCCTCCTTCGAAAGACCGCCCAGGGAGTAGAAATCCGGGTGATGATGGACGACATAGGCAGCATCCTGACCTTCCCAAAAAAACTTGAAACTGAACTTACCCAAAACAACATAAGGGTAATCCGGTTCAATAATGTCCATGGGGCCTTTTCAAAATTTTATTTTAACTACCGGAATCATCAGAAGATTGCCATCATAGATGGAAATATCGGCTACACCGGGGGCACCAACATCGGAGATGAGTACATCAACGCCTACCCCAAGTACGGCCACTGGAAGGACAACGCCATCCGGCTTGAAGGGGCCGCTGTATGGTCCCTCACGGTGTACTTTCTGCAGCTCTGGGACGGAGAAACCAAAACAGACTACTCCCCCTATGAAAGTTATCGTCCCCGGACCCAGGTCCAGGGCCAGGGCTTTTTCCAGCCCTTCACCGACGGCCCCGCCGACGGCTGGGACAACATCGCCAAGAACATGTACAAGTCCATCATCTACAATGCCCGGAACTATATCTACATCACCACCCCCTATTTGATCGTCGACTCCTCCATGATCGACGCCCTCTGCATCGCCGCCCAGGGAGGCACCGATGTCCGCATCATCGTTCCCAAAAAATGGGACAAGTGGTTTGTCCACCTGGTGACCCTCTCGAACTACCGGGAACTCCTGGAAGCGGGAGTCCGAATCTTTGAGTACAGCCCCGGATTTATCCATGCCAAGACCATCATCAGCGATGACATGCACGGGGTCATCGGCACCATCAACATGGATTTTCGGAGCTTCTATCTCCACTACGAAAACGGGGTGTGGATCTGCGGGGCTCCGGTGCTATTGGATATCAAGGAGGACGTGCTCCGCACCCTGGAGGTCTGCGAAGAGATCCAGCTAGAAGAATGGATACAGCGTCCCTTCTTCGAAAAGCTGCTCCAAAACGTGCTGCGCCTCTTCGCAGTGCTGTTTTAACATTTTTAACCCCCCTAATAATGTTAATTCTTACATTATTACCCCCCTAAAAAATGTTAATTCTTACATTATTACCCTGGTAAAATAAGTGATTTTGCTGTATAATGAAGAAGAGGCATAGACCATGAAACGAACGATATATAATAATCTCCTGGCCTGGAAGGACCATCCTGAACGCCGTCCCCTCCTCCTCCTTGGGGCTCGGCAGGTTGGCAAGACCTGGCTTATGCAGGAATTTGCGAGGACAGAATATAAAAATTATGTTTATGTAAATTTTGAGAACATGCCCTCCATCAAGGTTCATTTTGACTTTGACCTGATTCCTACCCGTCTTATATCCATGTTGTCTGCGGAGTTTAACCAGGAAATTATCCCAGGAGAGACCCTCATTATTTTCGATGAGATTCAGGAATGTAACCGTGCCTTGGTGTCACTAAAATACTTTGAAGAGACAGCCCCTCAATTTCATATAATGGCCGCTGGAAGCTTCCTTGGGGTGGCCATGCACCCAGGAGCTACCTTCCCCGTAGGCAAGGTAGATCGCCTCACCCTATATCCCCTTAGTTTCTTTGAATTTTTAGATGCCCTCGAGGAAGAGCGGATGCTCGAATCAGCCCAGACCCTGGATGAAGATCTCATAAAAGGCCTGGCTCCAAAATTCATCGAACTTCTGCGGCTCTATTTCTATACGGGAGGAATGCCCCGGCCTGTGTCCGCCTATATTCAACGGCATGATTATGCTGAGGTGAGGCACATTCAAAGGGAGATTCTCCTGGACTACCGGAGTGATTTTACTAAACATATATCTTCGCCAAACATCCCAAAGGTTGGCATGATATGGGATTCAATTCCCCTGCACCTGGCTCGTGAAAAAAAGCGGGTTGTATATAAGGACATAAAGAAAGGGGGCCGGGCCAGTGAGTTTGAAAATGCCCTGCAATGGCTCATAGACACAGGGCTCGTCTATAAAACATCCAGAGTGAATCTGCCCCAGATACCCTTATCAGGATATGCAGACAGGAACCAATTCAAACTTTATATGCTCGATGTTGGCCTCTTGGCGGCCAAGGCAGATATTGATCTTAAATATTTTTTATACCCCGATTCATCCATCCTGGGTTCCTATCATGGTGCCCTGACCGAACAGTTTATTATGCAGGAGCTACAGGCCGCAGGTTTTTCGCCCTATTACTGGGGCAGAGACAAGGGCGAAGCGGAGCTCGATTTTCTGGTGCAATGTCATGGGGAAGTCATTCCCATCGAAGTAAAATCTGGCATTCGTAAACGTTCAAAAAGCCTGGATGTGTATAGGGAATTATACAGTCCCCCCCATGCAGTCCGGGCCACCTTGAACAACCTTGGTAAAACCAGGGACCTCCATTCAATTCCCCTTTACCTGATGGTACGTTTAAGGGAGATTTTACAGTAAGACATATACCAGTCTAGGCCCGAAGAAAAACCCCCTCCTGTTCTTTCCTTTACCTACCACGAATAACCGCAGGAGGGGCAGACCGTAGGACGCCTGGCCACATGCCAAAGATAAATAAGCCCAACAATCAGACCCAAACCGAAGGTGATAATGGAGGCGATGGCGATGATGATGACCCCGAAGGCGGTAACCCCCTTGGTCTGGCAGAGGGTCTGGCATCGCGGACAGGATAGCTGGGTTGAACCTAAGGGCATCTTTTATACCTTCTCGTTTTGTAACATCACTTCGCGGAGCACTGCATTAATTCTACTTTGATAACCCTTTCCAAATCCTTTAAACCATGCAAGGACATCCGCATCAAGACGAATCTGGACAGCTTGCTTTCGAGGTTTAAAATATTCTGGGTGTCGCGGTCGCAATTGTTTCAATTCTTCGTTTGTAAGTACGGGGCAGTCAGAAAAATCTGTGTTTTTAAATGCCTTTATTTCAGCGATTCTTTCAGGAGATAATGTTTTTTCGCCATTCATAATACATCCTTTCTTCATCTGGTTCAGCAGGTCTAACAGAAATTATTCTTGTTCTACCGCTTATAGGTTCTGTGTATGATAAATACAAGATAATAAAATCTTGTAACTCCGCTAAGCCTCTATAACGTGTTTCGTATAAGGAAGAATGAACATCATCATAAAGCTCCAGGAGAAAAGGATCATCAAAGGCGGGTAAAATTTCATCAAAAAATAAGCCATGGAGCTTTTTATTATCATTGCTTTTATCCTCATCCCACTCAAAACGACCATCAGAACTAACAATTGTTTTGCCCATTTTACGCCCTACATAATTGTATATACAAAAAACCCTATTGTCAAGTTAAAAAAACCAATTCCATGTATACTGGGCTAGTACAAAAACAACCAGATACAAGGAGCACATTATGTTATGGGAAGAACTAACGGCCAAGCAGTTTCCCCTCGCGGTGAGTGAAAGCCAGGGGGTCTGCCTTTTGCCCCTGGGGGTCTTAGAGAAGCACGGAAACCACCTGCCCCTGGGGACCGACATGTTCAGCGGTCAGGGGGTCTGCAAGAAGGCAGCAGAGATGGAGAAGGCAGTGGTCTTTCCCTATTACTTTTTTGGCCAGATTTCGGAGGCCCGCCACTACGGCGGCTGTATAGCTGTTTCTCACCAGATGATGATGGACTCCCTCTTGTTCATGTGCGACGAGATCCATAGGAACGGCTTTAAAAAGATCATCATCGTGTCGAGCCATGGAGGGAACAACCACTTCCTCCCCTTCTTTGCCCAGGAGATGCCCCGGCTGGACCGGGACTATTGCCTCTATACCTATTTTATTGGGCACCTAAGGGAAGACCAGCGTAAGACCCTCCAGGAAGCCGCCGGGACAAAGGACCTGGGCTCCCATGCGGGACTCTCAGAAACTTCCATGATGCTCTACCTGCGGCCCGACCTGGTTCATATGGAGGAGCAGGATGCCGAAGAAGGCCGCAGCAAGGACCGGCTTAAGGAACTCAGGGCCCTGGGGGTCTATACGGGCTTTAACTGGTACGCCGAATACCCCCACCACGTGGCAGGGGATCACCGCCAGGCCCAGGCCGAACTGGGCAAGATGCAGTTTGACATGATCTGCGGCAACCTGGCGGAGATCATCCGGGAGGTAAAAGCCGATACAGTTTCGGAAGCAATGGTGAGGGAGTACCAGGGAGCCGGGAAACATTAATAACCACAACTTGAATAGAGTTGTTCGGAAACTTCAGTTTATGCTCCCTCAACGAGCACGAAGTGCGAAGTTTCCAGAGCACAACTTCCGATAAAAAAGGTAATTTTCATTGCTTTAGCACTGGAAATTACAAGACTTGTTCGGCAACCGACCGGGTTGCTGAACAAGTCCAATATACGATCTGTAAAAATTGTAAACGTTTACAATAAAGTTGCAACTCGGATATGCGATCTGTAAAAAATTGAAAACGTTTTCAATAAATTGAACAGATCGTATATGCGAGTTGAAGCTATATATCCCAAACCGACATGGCTATGGCCTGGGGAGAAAGGGGCTGCAGGTCCGGTACGAGGCCTATTTCACAGCCAACAATACCAGCGATATCAGGCTAGCAGGAAATCTGCAAAAATGGAATTGAATTCCTTTTTTGCAGAAAAGAGCTTTTCCTATTTACCGAAGGAAAAAACACATAAAGAAAATCTTGATGATAGACCTCTTCGGGGACTGGGTTGACTAAACTAAGTTTATGAACTAAGTTTACTAAAGAGGTATACATGGAACAGTATAATATCCATGCCGCAAAAACCCATCTTTCTGCGTTGATAGAAAAAGCGGCCAGGGGGGAAGAATTTATTATTGCCAAGGCCGGTAAGCCCATGGTAAAAGTGGTGCCCATTTCACCCCCGGAATCTGCCCAACAGCGGGTGGGTTTTTTAACAGGCCCTATTGCTATTCCCAATGATTTTGACAGGATGGGTCAAAGGGCTATCACTGGCTTATTCGAGAATGGCTCATAGGGTATCAATATGAAACTCCTCATAGATACCCATCTGCTTTTATGGGCTGCCGCTGGGCAGCTTCCCAGGAGAGCCCTCCCCTATTTTACTAACCTGGAAAACACCCTCTATTTTAGCTCCGCCAGTATATGGGAAGTGATGATAAAAACTAGTTTAAACCGCCGGGATTTCCGTATAGATCCGGCCCTGCTATACCAGGGCTTGGTAGACAATGGTTATAAGGAACTCAACATTACAAGCAACCATGTCTTACACATGGCCAACCTGCCACATATCCATAAGGACCCCTTCGATAGAATCCTCATAGCTCAAGCTCTGGCAGAGGGTCTTACCCTGCTTAGTTCCGATAGAACCTTATCACGCTACCCTTCGGTGGTGTTGGTGGGGTAATTAAAGAATAGCTCCCTCCACAGCCTTCACCACCCTGAGGAGGGTTTCTTCCTGGAAGGGCCGGGCGATGAAGCAGCAGCCGATGGGAAGGCCCCAGGAGGTCTTGCCTATGGGGATGCTCATGCTGGGAAAACCCAGGGCAGCGGCTAAGCCGACTTCGGCCTTGGCCATAAAAAGGATGTCCACCTCTTTTTCATCCAAAAACTTAAGCATAGACTTGATGGCTTCTTCCCGCTGAGCCAGGGCGTTTTGGTATTCATCGGCCCTGCTCCAGGTATCATCTACCTCATTGGCTTCGATGAGGAGGCTTTGTCCGTATTTCAGGGCAGCCTCTGCATGCCCCTCGTTCCATTGGATGATCTCATCCAGGGTCTGGGGTACCCCGTGGTTCCTGCTATGGGGGCTTAGAGAGGAGGCTAGGTAGGTGTTGAGGGCATGCTTAAACTCATACCTCATGATGGGAAACACAAATGATTCATCTATGCCATGGTCTTCCAGCTCTATACAGGTGAAGCCCAGGCCCTTCATGGCATCGATGAGGCCCTCATTGGCGGCATGGTACTCTGCATCCCGGCCCTTGGGGGTCCTGCCCTTTCTGCATATGCCTATGCGCCAGGGCTTAGTTTGGCCGGTAAGGGGGTACTCCCGGCCCGCCAGGACCCCCAAAACCAGGGCCGCATCTTCCACAGAGGAGGCAAAAGGGCCCAGGGTATCGAGGGTAAAGGAGATGGGAAGGACCCCCTCTTTGCTTACCAGGCCATCGCTGGGCTTTATGCCCACCACCCCGCAGCACTGGGCCGGTGATACTATGGACCCGTAGGTTTCGGAGCCTATGGCGGCGGCACAGAGGCCCGCCGCAACTGCAACGGCGGAACCGGTACTGGAGCCCGATGGATCCGCATCAGCATGGGTGGGGTGCATGGTTCGCCCCCCCCGGGAACTATAGCCATTGGGCATGGGGTTCTCTTTTGTATAGGTCATATAGTTGGCAAACTCGGTCATGTTGGCCTTGCCCAGGATAATCGCCCCGGCCTCCCGCAGTCTGGTAAGGGCGGCCGCATCTTCCCTGGCCATATGTTCGGCTAAAGCCAGAGACCCGGCACTGGTGTGCATCCTGCCGGCGGTGTTTATGTTGTCTTTAAGCAGGATGGGAATGCCGAAAAGGGGCCCCTTTCCAGGGGCTGAACCGGCTGGAGGCTTGGCTGAGGGGCTGGATAATGCGGCAGCCTCAGCCAGAATCTCTGGGTTTAATTCTATAATGGCATTCAAATGCCGGTTTTCTTCGATTTTTTGGAGAGAGGCGGCTACCAGGTCCTGGGGGTTTATCTCCCCCTGGAGGATTTTGGCTACAGTTTGGGTTATGGTCATAATTAAGACAGTATAGGGGCTTAATACCGGGAAATCTACAAGCCCACCACACACAACAGGGAAAAATGTTTCACGTGAAACAATGAGGATATTCGGAATATAATCTCACAAAGGCACAGCGAACCTATGGTTCGCCGGACACGGCGATCACACGGAAATGTTTCACGTGAAACAATGGGATGTGTCAATTGTTTGGGTATTGTGGTATAGTGGGCTTGTGCGACAACCCGGTCGGTTGCCGCACAAGTCCTGCAATTTCCAGCACTAACGCACTGGAAATTGCTTTTTTCAGCAGAAGTTGTTCGTAAACTGAAGTTTCCGAACAACACTAATTAATATAGAGGTATCCTATGTTTATGTTTGACCAATACTATATAATTTTAGTGCTCCCTACCCTCCTTCTGTCTCTGATTGCCCAGGGGATGGTGAAATCTACCTTTTCCAAGTACTCCAAGGTGATTAGTTCCCGGAACATTAGCGGGAAAGATGCGGCTTTTCAGCTTTTACAGGCCAGTAATATCAATAATGTGGCCATTGAGGCTGTTCAGGGGACCCTGACGGATCACTACGACCCGGGGGCCCGGAAACTGCGGCTTTCCCAGCCAGTCCACTCTGCCGCTTCCATAGCCGCCATAGGGGTGGCGGCCCACGAGGCGGGTCATGCAATCCAGCACGCCCGGGGCTACGGACCCCTGGTTTTACGGAGCACCCTGGTGCCCACCGCCAACATTGGGTCCCGCTTTGGTCCCATCATGGCCATTGTAGGCCTCTTTATGGAGAGCCCCCTGCTTTTAAACCTGGGCATCATCCTCTTTGGGGCGGCGGTGGTCTTTTACCTCATCACCCTACCGGTAGAGTTTAACGCCTCGAGCCGGGCCCTGGCCATGCTGAGCCAGGGGAACATCCTCACTCCCCAAGAACTAGAGGGAGCCAAAAAGGTTCTCACCGCCGCGGCCATGACCTATGTGGCCTCAGCCCTGACTGCCGTGATGAGTCTGCTCAGATTGATATTGCTGTCCAGGAGAAGAAGGTAGCGAAGGTTTGATCTCGCCACAAATAATGTACTCTCGCCAGAGGGGTGGGTGCCGCTCAGGTCTAGGAATTGAGATGAACCCGCCTACGGAGCCCCCGGCACCCAGTTTCTCGCATTCTATCATTGCGTTCAGCTTCCCTCGCACATACTGGGTACCGGAGATTCCTTCATTATCCTATTCTGCTTTACCCGAGGTCTCCTTCCAGAGGGGAACCTCGGCTCATACGAGCCTCGGTGG
>Ga0099364_10001551_pt1 | contig 37542 bp, 31 predicted proteins | sample TergutTh196P3_FD_73070 | JGI IMG/M metagenome (GOLD analysis project Ga0099364, IMG submission 73070) | Microcerotermes parvus P3 segment gut microbial communities from Pointe-Noire, Republic of the Congo - Th196 P3 | ecosystem: Host-associated > Arthropoda: Insects > Digestive system > Gut ... | reverse complement strand
TTTCAAGCGAAAACAAAACAATAAGTGAAACTTTGCACGTATTACTAAAATCTAAATTTTACGAATTTGACAAAAAGAAACAATTAGGATTTTTTACAATAAATACTGCAGAATTTAATGATAATCAGAAAGCACACGACCAATTTTGGGCAATATATAAACGTCCACCTGCAGAAGAATATTGGGGTTATATTACTGACCGCCGCGATTTAATTGTGCCTCAAGATGTTAGGGAGCGTAAAGGCAGTTTTTACACACCGACAAAATGGGTTGAGTTGTCTCAAAAGTATCTTGCAGATGTTTTTGGCGTGGACTGGCAAGACGAGTTTTATGTCTGGGATTGTGCTGCGGGAACAGGAAATCTTATTGTAGGATTAACCAATAAATACAATATATGGGCATCTACATTAGATAAACAAGATGTTGCAGTAATGAAAAACCGTATCAAAAACGGTGCAAACTTATTAGAAAGCCACGTTTTTCAGTTTGATTTTTTAAATGATGATTTTTCGCAACTGCCCAAAAGTTTGCAAGATGTTATTAATGACCCCAAACTGCGTAAAAAACTGATAATTTATATTAATCCGCCGTACGCGGAGGCTCCTAAACGCAGTTTTTATGAAGAATCAAAAAGAGCAGTTGAACAATCAAAAATGAATGCTAAATATGCAGATATTTTGGGACAAGCAAATAGAGAAGTTTTTGCGCAATTTTTCACAAGAATATACATGGAAATTCCTGACGCAATACTTGCCCATTTTTCAACAATTAAAATATTACAAGGTCAGCATTTTGTAAAATATAGAAATTTTTTTCTTGCAAAATTAATAAAAATGTTTACTTGTCCTGGAAATAGTTTTGACAATGTTTCGGGGAGTTTTCCCATCGGATTTATGATTTGGGATACTAAAAGTAAAGAAAAATTTAATCATATCGTAGCCGATGTTTATAATAGAGAAGGAAAAAAAATAAGCAAAAAGAATTTTTATGCCTACGATGACAGTCAATACATAAACGATTGGATAAAACCTTTCAGAGCAAAAAAAGAAGATAAATCGATTATTGGGAAATTTCCATTTATGAGTAATGATTTTCAACAACAAAGTATTATTCAGATAACTTCGCTTGATATGGTTTATAATAAAGCCGCAGGTCAATTTCTTATAAATGTTGGCAATTTAATTTATACATCTATCTATTTTGCAGTCCGCAAAGTGATTCACGCAACATGGCTCAACGACCGCGACCAATTTCTTTATCCAAACAACAAATGGAAAAAAGATATCGAATTTCATAATGACTGCCTCGCTTATACTTTGTTTAACAACAACATACAATCAAAGTATGGTGTAAACCATTGGATACCTTTTTCTGAAACCGAGGTAAATGCAAAAGAGAGATTTGAAAGTCATTTTATGATAAGTTTTATAAGTGGAATAGTTATTCCAAACGCATATTCAGAACTATTTGAACAAGAGGATAATAATTATTGCACAAAACGAGAGTTTTCGCCGGAAGCAACAAAAGTTTTCGATGCTGGTCGCGAACTGTGGAAATATTACCATACTCAACCAAATATTAATATTAATGCGAGCTTATACGACATCCGCGAATATTTTCAAGGACGCAACGAAAAAGGAAAAATGAATAACAAAAGTAAAAACGAAACGTATAACAACCTGATGGAAAATTTAAGAACAGAACTAAAAATATTAGCACAAAAGATAGAACCTAAAGTTTATGACTATGGATTTTTATTAAAATAGTGAATGAGTGAATGAGTGAATGAGTGAATGAGTGAATGAGTGTAGGGGCGTACCCTTGCGGTCGTCCACCTTGTAATAAATGAGGGAATGAGTAAATGAGGGAATGAGGGAATGAGTGTAGGGGCGTACCCTTGCGGTCGTCCACCTTGTAATAAATGAGTGAATGAGTGAATGAGAAAACCTTTGTGTTCCTTTGTGAAAGAGACTTTGTGTTCCTTTGTGAAAGAGACTTTGTGTTCCTTTGTGGTAAGATTCTGAAAACTGATAACTGATAACTGATAACTGAAAACTAATAAAATAAAATAAAATAAAATATATTAATATGAAAAAACCATTTTTTTTAACCATCTTTGTCGCTGTTAGCAGCGTCTTTGCCTTCTCGCAAGCAACCCACGAAATTTCAGCATTTGTGGGTGGGGGATTGTCAAATATTACTTATAAATTGCCATCCGGTAATAAATCAGCCGGAATTGGCGCTACTTTTGGTGCAGAATATACCTACTTTTTAGACTATAATCTGGGTATACACACAGGGCTTGGACTTAATTTCTGCAACGCAAACGCCAAAGTAGACAATGTTAAGATGATTTCGGCTAACTTTACCGACAACGAAGGTGATGTTTTTAATATGCACTCTACTCTTTCAAAATACAAAGAGAAACAAAGTGCTATTTATCTTAATATCCCTATTATGGCTATATATCAAATAGATAACTATTATGCCCTCGGTGGATTTAAAGTTGGTATTCCTATCAGCGCCAAATATAAATCTGAAGATGCAACTATTACTAATGAAGGCTACTATCCCATTTATAACAACTGGGCTAAAACACAAGAATTTGCCGGATTCGGTACGTTTCAAGGCAGAAACTCTGACGGTGATTTTGACCTCAGAATTGCTTTTATGTTATCATTAGAAGCAGGAATGAAAATATTCATTAATAAAGATTTGATGCTCTATTCGGGTTTATATTTTGACTGCGGTCTTAACAATATAAAGAAAAATGAGTATACTGCTTTTATTAATTACAACAACAAAAGCCCTGAAAACTTTTCAACAAACAGTATATTAACATCTTACACAGATGAAAGCGAAACAACTAAATTTGTTGAAAAAGCAAATTTAATATCATTTGGTATTAAAGTTAGAGTTTCTTTTGGTATGTAGGGTTAGAGTTTAGAGTTTAGAATTGAATTAATTATATGGATTAAAAAAACTATTAACTAAAAATTTTTATTCAATATTTATATCATTGTATTTCAATGTTTTAAGATTTATACTTTTCAAAAAGTAACCTTATTTATACCTTATTTTTTAACAAAACAACCTTAGTAGAAAAATGAACATAATAGTTCGACCTTATTACCTTATTTACAATGTATTAAATATTTAATAATGGAATAAGGTTGAATGTGTGGGATTTTGTCCTCTACTAAGGTTGTATAGTAGGAAAAATAAGGTATAAATAAGGTATTAGGGTTGTTATATAATTCAAAAGCAATATCTTTGCACGTAACATTTATAGGTTTGTAGTATTTTTTGTCGGTCAGTAATGGTTAAAAAAATAAAAAATTGTTTATGAAAGTATATCACGGTGGTTATGTGGCAATTGAAACGCCAATAATTTTAAAAAGCAAATTTCCAAAGGATTTTGGAGAGGGTTTTTATTGTACTGAATTGGAACAACAAGCCCTTCGTTGGGCAAGTCGCTACAACTCCGCCGTTGTTTCCACTTACGAGTATACTCCTAACGAAAATCTAAAAATACTTGTTTTCCAAAAAATGACAGAAGAATGGCTCGATTTTATTGTTGACTGTCGTTCGGGAGTAAAACATAATTTTGATATTGTTATTGGGGCAATGGCAAACGACCAAATTTACAATTATATAGCCGATTTCATTGACGGCATACTTACAAGAGAACAGTTTTGGGTTTTAGCAAAATTTAAATACCCGACTCATCAAATCTGTTTTTCTAATGAAAACGCATTAAAAACATTGCAATATATTGATAATATGAAAATTAAATAATTATGAAAGGTAGAGAAGATAAAAACGCTAATAATTTGTTTTTCCTTTGCTCTTTGATTGAATATATAGGCAGGAAAACTAAAAATCACCGCAATGTGATTGTAAATGCCATTGGTAAAGAACACTTACAACACATTTTTGATTTGGCAGATGTGTATCATTGTGAAAACATTGATAAATTGTTGTATGAATTGACCGAAAAGTTTAACATAGAAGGCGGAATTTTTGATAATGTGGGAAATGCAAAATATTCAATTCCAACTCATTGGGATATTGGAAAAGTTTATAAACGTTTGATTATTGAAGTTAGCAAAAAAGAAAATAGACCGTTAATTGACATTTTATCAGAAGTTTACAACTCTTGGCTGTCCCGAAAAATAGAAGATTTCAACGGCAGTATTTATTACGAAAGCCCCGATTATCTTTTTCACTCATATTTAAAAGGCGATGTTTTATAAAAGTGAGTAGTGGTTAGTGGTTAGTGGTTAGCGGTTAGTGGTTAGTGGTTAGTGGTTAGCGGTTAGTGGTTAGTGGTTAGTGGTTAGTGGTTAGTGATTAGTGGTTAGTGGTTAGTGGTTAGTGAGTAGTGGTTAGTGATTAGTGGTTAGTGAGTAGTAGATAGTGATTAGTAGATAGAGTGTAGATATTAACTGAAAACCGATAACTGATAACTGAAAACTGATAATTATATACTTATTCACTTATTCACTCATTCACTCATTCACTTATTCACTCATTTATTACAAGGTGGACGACCGCAAGGGTACGCCCCTACACTCATTCACTTATTCACTCATTCACTTATTCACTCATTTACTCATTTATTACAAGGTGGACGACCGCAAGGGTACGCCCCTACACTCATTCACTCATTCACTCATTCACTCATTTATTACAAGGTGGACGACCGCAAGGGTACGCCCCTACACTCATTTACTCATTCACTTATTCACTTATTCACTCATTTATTACAAGGTGGACGACCGCAAGGGTACGCCCCTACACTCATTTACTTATTCACTCATTCACTTATTCACTCATTTACTCATTTATTACAAGGTGGACGACCGCAAGGGTACGCCCCTACACTCATTTACTCATTCACTCATTCACTCATTCACTTTATTAAACTGAAAACACAAAAAAAAAATAAAAAAAAATTTTGTTTCAAAAAAAATTATTACTTTTGTAAAAAAATTTATATGCCACAAGATAAAAAAGGAAAAACTATAATAATAGCAAATCCTATTTATGATGTTGTTTTCAAAAACTTGATGACAACAGGTGACCAGACAAATAAGGATATTGCCTCATTTTTTGTTGGCACAATTCTTGACGAGGAAATAACAGATATTGAATTTCGTCCGCAGGAATACACCTACCACAAAAAAATAAAACCGAAAAAGAAGTCAAAAACCGAAAAAGAGGGCGAATTATCAAGCACTAATGAATTGCCAAGCCAGACCGAGACTTTATCAGTTATTCGTATGGATTTTGTAGTAACAATTCTTACCCAAAGCGGTAAACGCAAAAAAGTGCTTATAGAGATACAGAAATACCAAAAGCCAACTGATATACCTCGTTTTAGTACCTATCTGGGCGAACTTTATCAACAAAAAGAAAAGTCTCTCGAAAAAGGAAAAAAAGGGACAATGCCGATAGTTGTTATTTTTATGTTAGGCTTTATTTTGCCTGATATAGAAGTATTAGCACTTAAAGTAGACCGCAAATTTGTAGATATAATTTCAGGCACGGAAGTGAAAAAAAGCGAAAACAGATATATAGAGGGTTTAACGCACGATGCCTACTTTATCCAAATACCCCGTCTCAAAAATGAAGTTTACAAAAATTGGGATGAATGCAGTAAGTTGGAAAAAATGCTCAGTATGTTTGAACAAGATAATTTTGTAGACAACAATTTCACAAAAAAATATTTATATCCATTAACCGATCCAAATATAAAGAAAATGATAGAAAGTTTAGAATTACTTCAGTATGACGCTAATGTTCGGCGTGCTATGCAAGAGGAGTATTGGGCAGAAGTTGATGAGGCAATGTGGGAAAGCCAAGTTGAAGAATTAACTTTGCAAAATAAGAATTTGTATAATCAAAATGCGACTTTGTCGAGTGAAGTTGTAAATTTGTCAAGTGAAAATATGACTTTGTCGAGTGAAAATATGACTTTATCGAGTGAAAATATGACTTTGACAAGTGAAGTTGTAAATTTGTCGAGTGAAAATATGACTTTGTCGAGTGAAAATATGACTTTGTCGAGGCAAATTTATGAGTTACAACAAAGGTTAAAACAAGCAGGTTTAGAACTTCCATCAGCATAAAATGATAGAAAGTTTAGAATTAATAAAGTATGATGCTAATGTTCGGCGTGCTATGCAAGAGGAGTATTGGGCAGAAGTTGACGAGGCAATGTGGGAAAGCCAAGTTGAAGAATTAACTTTGCAAAATAAGAATTTGTATAATCAAAATGCCACTTTGACAAGTGAAGTAGTAAATTTGTCAAGTGAAAATATGACTTTGTCGAGGCAAATTTTTGAATTACAACAAAGGTTAAAACAAGCAGGTATAGAACTTCCATCAACATAAAATGATAGAACATCCGTAGATTGAATCCTAATTTTAAAATAGGATGCGTGACTCAAGGAAGGCGGGGGTTTTGTTTGATTATTTTCTACCGATATTTCCTCCCTAACGGGAGGACAAGGCATAAGACTGAAAACTGAAAACTGAAAACTGAAAACTGAAAACTGAAAACTGAAAACTGAAAACTGAAAACTGAAAACTAAATACTGAAAACTAAATACTTATTTACTCATTTACTCATTCACTCATTCACTCATTCACTGACCACTAACCACTTAAAAAATGTTTCTAGAAAATAAAGCAAATAAGAGCAAACGGCAGGGCTGGATAGAAGTAATTACAGGCTCAATGTTTTCGGGCAAAACAGAAGAATTACTTCGCAGGCTCAAACGTGCAAAAATTGCGCGACTTAATGTGGAAATTTTTAAGCCCGCAATAGATAATCGTTACTCTGACGAAGAAGTTGTGTCACACGACAAAAACGCTATTCGAGCAACATCAGTAGAATCATCCGGAAATATTATGCTTCTTTCAGGTGATATTGACGTAGTCGGAATTGACGAAGCGCAATTCTTTGACCCAAATATTGTCGAAGTATGCAATATGCTTGCAAATCAAGGTATTAGAGTCATTGTTGCAGGACTTGACACAGACTACAGAGGCGTACCATTCGGACCGATGCCCGAACTAATGGCTATTGCAGAATATGTTACAAAAGTGCACGCTATTTGCGTAAAGTGCGGAGACTTAGCAAACCACACACACAGACTCTCTGAAAGCAATAAATTAGTTGAATTAGGAGCATCTGAATCGTATCAAGCTTTGTGTAGGAATTGCTTTAATATTTATTATTCATAAGAAAAAAGAAGAGTGCGGTTAGATTTTTACCACGAAGTCGCACAAAGGTATTTGGTTATTGAATTTATTGAAATACACAAAGTCGGACAAAGGTTTATTTAGCGACTAATTGCACGAATTTGCACGAATTACTTGATACTCAATTCTCAGAACTCCTGACTCAGCATTTGCTATTAACATAAATTTCAAAGCTTTACGAAAATAATACCGCAAACTAAAGATGTCGCATTTTATGAGATACACCGAAGCGCGCTTTTGGACGACCGCAAGGGTACGCCACTACCGGGTTATCTACGTTGCACTCGTACCGAATGCTGCTGTGTGAAATGTATGGATGGAGTGGAGTTTATTTGTTAGAAACTATCCACTAATCACTATCCGCTAACCACTATCCGCTAACCACTAACCACTAATAAATTCCTCTTTTTTTCATCAATGCATCTGGTTTTGGCTCTCTGCCTCTAAATTTTACATATAAATTCATGGGGTCATCGGTGTCGCCTTTTTCAAGAACATTGTGTCGGAACGATGCCGCTACTTCTTTATCAAAAATATCGCCCACTTCTACAAAAGCCTGAAATGCATCGGCATCTAATACTTCCGACCACTTATAAGAATAGTAACCGGATGCATATCCATTATCAAAAATATGGCTATAATAAGTGCTTCTGTATCGGGTAATAATTTCGTCAATCATACCTATTTCTTGCATCGCGTTGTTTTCGAACTCGGTAACATCAAAATCGCTAATTGTTGAAAGTGTATGATATTTCATATCTAACAATGCTGCCGCAAGAAATTCGGTCATTATAAATCCTTGGTTGAATGTAGATGATGCATTAATTTTTTCGATTAAATGGTCGGGTATCACTTCTCCCGTTTCATAATGAAAGGCATACATTTTCATTACTTCTGGTTCGAAACACCAATTTTCCATAACTTGTGAGGGCAGTTCCACGAAGTCCGTTGATACGTTTGTGCCTGAAAGCAGCGGATATGTGCACTGTGAAAAAAGACCATGTAATCCGTGTCCTAATTCGTGAAATAATGTTAACACTTCATCCATCGAAAGCAAAGAGGGTGTATCGGATGTAGGTGGAGTAAAATTACCTGCATTGATGATAACAGGGCGGATATTTTTGCCATCTTCTATGTACTGATTACTGAAATTATGCATCCATGCGCCGCCTTTTTTGCCATTTCGGGGATAATAGTCTGTATATAAAATTCCGATGTGTGCGCCGTTAGCGTCAGTTACTTCAAAAACTTCTACCTCAGGATGATAAATAGGCATACCCTCTAACTTCTTAAAATTTAAGCCCCAAAGTTTATTTGACAAATCAAATGCGCCTTTTCGGACATTTTCCATTTTAAAGTAGGGCCGTAGTTCTTCTTCGTCTAAATCGTATTGTTCTTTTCTAATTTTTTCGGTATAAAACCACCAATCCCATGCTTCAAGTTTTTCGTTTTTGCCTTCGGCAGTCATCATTTTTTGTAGTTCGGCGGCTTCGCTTTTTGCTTTTGCCAAAGAAGGAACCCATAACGATTGTAAGAAATCGTTCACAATTTGAGGAGTTTTAGCCATCCTATCTTCTAAAACAAAATCTGAATATGTTTCATAATTAAGCATATTAGACTTTTCAATGCGCAAATTGATAATTTTTTTAATAATTTCTTTGTTGTCGTTTTCGTTGTTGTTATCGCCACGGTTTGCGTAAGCTAACAAAAGTTCTTTTCTCAGTTCGCGATTTTCACCGTATTGCAAAACGGGAATAAAGCTCGGTTTTTTAGTTGTGAAAATCCATTTTCCTTCTAAACCTGCCGCTTTTGCTTCTTCGGCAGCGGCTTGTCGAACACTTTCGGGAAGCCCTGCTAATTCTGTCTCATCCTCAACAACCTTTTGATAGGAATCAGTTTCTTTTTTTACATTTTGGGAAAATTGGAAACTTAAATCACTCAACTGTTTGTTAATCTCCCGCAAACGCTCCTTTCTATCAGGCTCAAGATTGATACCGCTTCGGAGAAAACGTTTGTAATATTTTTCTAACAAACGCTCTTGTTCGGAACTCAAGTTTAATGACGTTTTATTGTCATTCAAAAGTTTGATACGCTCAAACAATTGGTCGTTCATGTAGATGTTGTCATTATGCTCAGACATCAATGGATTGGCTTTTTCAATAAATTCATCAAGTAGGTCATTTGAGTTTACAAGATAAAGATTTTCAGCCAATAAATGAACTTTTTCTAATAATTTGCCGCTGTAATCTAAGGCTTCAATGGTGTTTTGAAACGTTGGCGGCTCTTCGTTGGTTACGATGGCATCAATTTCTTTTTGATGCTGTTCTATTGCAGCGAGTAAAGCGGGCATATAATGCTCAATTTTAAACTCGTCAAAAGGAGGGACTCCGTATTGGGTAGTGTACTCCTCAAAAAATGGATTGGGCGCACTTTCTTTTGTCGCACATCCAGATAGTAATAATGCTCCTGTCATAGTAGCAATTAATAGTTTTTTCATATAAAATTTTTAATTTAAGTGTTATATTTTTATAAATCGGGTGCAAAAGTAAATAAATTTTTAATATTCCAATAAAAAAAAGAATTTTTTTAAAATTTGGACAAATTTATTTTTAGCCACGAATTTGTTATTGAATTTATTGAAATACACGAATTTACACGAAATTGCCACCACTAACCACTGCCCAAACCTCACCACATCCGAACACTCCCGCAGCAGCACTCGGTACGAGTGCCACGTATATAACCCCGTGTTAGCGTAAGCGCAACTCGGGGTATATCCCAACCCCACAAGTGGAGAGTTTTCAGTTTTAAGTTTTAAGAAAACAGTGTTGAAATATTTGATATAACAGGTCGCAAAATGTCCTTTTTTTCTTCCGAGTCCTTTAAGAACGGCGAGGCAACAATTGACATCTCGCACCTGCCCGCTGGGATCTATTTTGTGAAAGTAGGAAATGAAATGGTAAAAAAAATTATTACACAACAGAAAAAATTTCGGAAAAATTCGTGTATTTCAATAAATTCAATAACAAATTCGTGGCTAAAAAAACAATAAAAGTAGTGAAAAAATAACTTCGTGCGACTTTGTGAAACCTTTGTGTTCCTTTGTGGTTAGATTTTTTCTACCACGAAGGCGCACAAAGGTTTTTTCACAAAGGAACACAAAGAAAAAAATTAGTGAAAATTCGTGTAATTAGTGGCAAAAATAGTGATTAGTGGTTAGTGATTAGCGGTTAGCGGTTGCGTTCTTTGCGTTTTCAAACTTTGCGACTTTGCGTTTAATTAAATAAATATTATGAATACTAAAAACTAAAAACTGAAAACTGAAAACTGAAAACTAAAAACTGATACCTCTTATTTACTCATTCACTCATTTACTCATTCACTTATTCGCTGATAAGTATTTGTTTAAAAGTCTCAATATTAACTACTTTGATAGGTGGAAAGTGTAAGGATTTCAAAATATTGAAATGATTGTCGTTTGTAACTATGTAGTCTGCACCCGCATTAAGGGCACAATCAACAAATTTGTTGTCGTCGAGGTCGGAAGTAATTAAATTCCATTTGAAAAATGGGGTAATCAACAATGTATTAACTGAATAAAATAGAAAATTCAAAACATAATTGGCAAAATTCTTTGAATAAAATCGTGTCAGTAATTCCTCATACTCTAGTAGAATTTCATTGGAACTACACAACACATAACGACCTTTCTGTAGTGCTTTCAAAATACAAAAATAGTCTGATTTGTGAGGTGCTGCTCGAAGCAAACAATTTGTATCAAGAACTATTTTCATTTGTTAGAAACTCTATAATGTGATTTTGCAAACATTTCGTCCAATTTTTCATTGGTCATATTGTTCTCATCCCACCATTTATCTGTTTCATCTTCCATTTTTTTGAAATAGTAATCGCTAATGACTTGTTTTAATTCTTGAAACATTTCGTCTGTTTTGACAAAGCGAAGTGATTGCAAAAAATGTATCTGCATAGCGTTTAGGGGCGTATTAAGCACTGCTGTTTCCATATTTATTTTTATTTTTTCCGCCGCAAAAATAACCTTTTTTTTCATTCCAAACTAAAAAATCATAAAATAGTGATTAGTGGTTAGTGGTTAGCGGTTGCGTTCTTTGCGTTCTCAACTTTGCGACTTTGCGTTAAAAAAAAGTGAATGAGTGAATGAGTGAATGAGTAAATGAGTCTTTTAACCACAAAGGAACACAAAGGTTTCACAAAGGAACACAAAAATAGTAGAAAGTAGTAAGTAGAAAGTAGTAAGATATTGGAGTTTAGAAATGTAGAGACGTGGCGTGCCACGTCTCACAAAGGAACACAAAGAAAAAATCTGTGAAAATCTGTCAAATCTGTGTCATCTGTGTGCTTCCTGAAAACTGATAACTGACAACTGATAACTAAAAAATCATATATTTATATGATTGCACAATTAAAAATAACCCTGTATCTTTGCAAAAAATTTTTGCAGACTATTTCTGCAAGAAAATAATTGATTACATAAACTAATATCAAATTAAAATGAAAGAAGTAAAAACGAGCCTAAGGCTCACAGAAAAAAAATCGCTTAAACGATTTATGAGTTTTGTGTTATTTGCTTGTTTATTAGCAATTTTTGCTTGTAATAATAATAACGCATACGTTAATAATGATCTCGATGATCCCGATGACGATGACACCCCTACTTCAAGTGACTATGGTAGTGGTACGGAAGATGACCCATTTCAAGTAAAAACTGTTGCTGACCTCAAAAGAGTAGCATCAGGAGTAAAAGGATCAGGCGGATTAGAATGGGGGTCCGACAAGCACTATCTACAAATTGCCGATATAGATTTGAGCGGAGAAACAAATTGGAAAACTATTAGCGGCGGATTAATGGATGATAGTTTTTTAGGAACCTATGACGGTAACGGGTTTACTATCTCAAACCTTACAATCACCGACTTCGAAAACCAATATGATTGCATAGGGTTGTTCGGATACGTTGGTGGAACAATCAAAAATGTCAGATTGGAGGATGTTTACATAACTATTTCAGAAGAGGGTGCTCTTGCTGTTGGTTGTATTGCTGGAAAGATAGGTCCCGGAAAGATTGATCATTGTTCTGTTAATAATGTAAACATGGATGTTAAATCACCTGGAGTTGGAGGCGTGGCAGGAATAGTTAATTCGTACTCTGATACTATGTTAGGAATTGTGAGTAATTGCATGGTTACCAACGGAGTTATTAAGGGATACAATGCGGGAGGTATAGTATGTTCTAACTCAGGAACCATAGAAAATTGTTATTCAACCGTTGAAGTCATTACTACGAGTGGATCGAAGGCTGGTGGTATTGCGAATGATAGTAGCGGTGGTGGAATAATACAATACTGTTATGCAATAGGCAATGTTACCTCAAGCGGTGCAAATGCTGGTGGTATATCGGGTTATAATATGGCATCTACGGTACAAAACTCCGTGGCATTGAACAAAGAAGTTCAGTGTAACATGTCAAGTGGACATGTTGGACGCATAACCGGCCAAAATATCACAAATGCTTATGGTACTGAAGGTGAAACCATCAATAACTACGCCCGACAAGACATGACACTGATATTAAGTTGGCAAAATTACCCTGTTGCCGACATTTCACCCACAAGTATTCATGGCGCAAATGTATCAGACGTAGACTATAACGGTGCAAATAGTGATACATGGTGGATAAACACAGTAGATTTCCCCGAAGATTCATGGGACTTTGCACCCCATAGACTCCCACATCTGAAAGGATTTGAAGGACTAACTCAAAACCCAACAGTAAATAATTAGTGATTAGTGGTTAGTGGTTAGTGATTAGTGATTAATGATTAATAAGGATATAAGTTGAAGAAGATAAAAAAAATTGCGTTCTTTGCGTTTTCAAACTTTGCGACTTTGCGTTAAAAATTAATCTAACCACAAAGGAACACAAAGGTTTCACAAAGGAACACAAAAATAGTAGTAAGTAGAAAGTAGTGAGTAGTAAGATATTAGAGTGTAGATATTAGAGTTTGAATTATAAAACTATAAAACCATGAAACTATAAAACTATAAAACTAACAACTTCTCATTCCCTCATTCACTCATTCACTTATTCACTCATTCACTCATTCACTTATTCACTCATTCACTCATTCACTGAAAGAAACCGAAAACTAAAAAATCATATATTTATATGATTGCACAATAAAAAATAACCCTGTATCTTTGCACAAAATTTTGCAGGCTATTTCTGCAAGAAAATAATTGATTACATAAACTAATATCAAATTAAAATGAAAGAAGTAAAGACGAGCCTAAGGCTCACAGAAAAAAAATCGCTTAAGCGATTAATGAGTTTTGTGTTATTTGCTTGTTTATTAGCATTTTTTGCTTGTAATAATAATAACGCATACGTTAATAATGATCTCGATGATCCAGATGACGATGACACCCCTACTTCAACTGAGTATGGGAGTGGTACGGAAAATGACCCATTTATTGTTGCTAATAAGACGGACCTCAAACGAGTAGCTTCAGGCGAAACTGGACCTGGAGGAAAATGGACAGAAGAAAGCCATTACAGGCAAGTCGCAGATATTGACCTAAGCGGCGAAGATTGGAAACCTGTGTGGTTTGTATTCGAAGGCTCGTATGACGGCGGCGGATACACCATCTCAAACCTTACCACTACCGGAAACTGTGCATTTTTTTCAACAGTAACCGGCACAATGAAGAATGTCCGATTAAGCAATTTAAAATTTTTACATGAAAGTTCATCAGGGTCTCTGTATTGGGCTGGTGGTATGGTCGCTCTCCTTGCCGGTGGGACATTAGAGCATTGTTATATTGATAATGTAGAGACTACATACAACTATACCGGCTCCGATTTTAGCTCCATAGGCGGATTGGTTGGGACAAATAATTATGGGACGGTAAGCAGCTGTATGGTTACTAATGGAACGGTTTCTTGCAACGGAAAAAGTTTTGTCGGAGGTATAGTCGGTTCCAACTTAGGAACAATTGTTAATTGCTATGTTACCGTAAATGTCAGTGGTATTGACTCTGAATATGGTTTTGGGGGCGTGGCTGGTCGCAACCGGGGAACTATAGAAAATTGCTATGCAACAGGTACCGTTTCCTCTGATGGCATGTCCGTTATTGGCGGTATTGTGAGTGTAAACTCATACATAATAAAAAACTGTGTAGCGTTGAACCAGACAATATCAACAACACATACAGGTTCAAGCAAAATAGGTCGTATAGTAGGTGAAGATATTTTCATTATGAGTTCAATGATAAGCAACAACTACTCCCGAAATGATATGACGCTGATAGGTACACCTGAAATACCTGTTTCAGACGCTACGACAACAAGCATTCATGGCGAAAACGTATCAGACGGAGACTATAACGGTGCAAATAGTGATACATGGTGGATAAACACAGTAGATTTCCCCGAAGATTCATGGGACTTTGCACCCCATAGACTCCCACATCTGAAAGGTTTTAACGGACTTACTCAAAACCCAACAGTAAATAATTAGTGATTAGTGATTAGTGGTTAGCGGTTAGTGGTTAGTGATTAATGATTAATAAGTATATAAGATGAAGATGATAATAAAAGATTGTATAAAACAATTTAGCGTTCTTTGCGTTATAAACTTTGCGACTTTGCATTAAGATTTTTACCACAAAGGAACACAAAGGTTTCACAAAGGAACACAAAGAAAAAATTAGTGAAAATTCGTGTAATTAGTGGCTAAAAATAGTGATTAGTGGTTAGTGGTTGCGTTCTTTGCGTTCTCAACTTTGCGACTTTGCGTTAAAATAAATATTATGAATAATGATACTAAATACTCAAAACTGATAACTGAAAACTATAAAACTATAAAACTGATAAATAACTATAAATTATTAAGTAATATGAAAAGAACACTCTTATTTTTTGGTTTAATAGGCTTTTGTCTACTAACATTTAGCCAAAATCAAATTTGCGTAGACGGTAGTTGGAGTGGTTCTGAAAATGGAACCCCAACAAATCCGTACAAAACCATTCACGCAGCTATTGATGTAGCCTCAAATGGTGATATCATTAAAGTTGCCAAAGGAACCTATTCTGAAGCAATTCAGATTTCACAAAAAAAAGTGCAACTACTTGGCGGTTATGCAGGCAGTGGCGATTTTAATATTGCCAATCCTGAATCAAACGTAACGATTATCAATGGAACAAGTGCTGCGCCGTCTATTTTGATTTACATCGATACCCAAATTTCTGGTAATTTGATTATTAACGGTTTTACCATTCGTAATGGACAGCGTGGAATTGAACTTTCTGGCGGTTGGTCGGGATATTTAAACAATATCACCATTGAAAACAACATCATTGAAAACAACGGGTCGCTTGAGCCAGACGAATGGGGCGGACATCGGCATGGCGGAGGAATTGGTTTAGAGGGTAACAACATTACCATTCAAAACAACATTATCCGCAACAACATTTCCATGCGTGGTGCTGCAATTGGAGTTACAGACGACCAAGCAAATTTTAACATTGTAAACAATCGTATTGAAAATAACACAGGACACGACGACCATGCCGGCGGAGTTTCAATTTGCGGTACAGGAACTATTTCAAGAAATGTTTTCCGCAATAATGTTGCCGCTGCGCCATTATCTTGGGGTTGGGGTGGTGCACTTTTGATTTTTGCCTCTAACCCTGAAAATAATACAACAGTTACCTTGTCTTTTAACATTTATAGCAACAATAGTGCGCCTACGCACGGTGGTGCAATTTTTATTGATGACGGAGCAACTGTATTTATGGAAAACGAATTGATTTTTAACAATTCAAGTGGTGATAGCGGCTCTGCAATTTATGTTGATGCCGACTACCTCTACAATCCGTCTGTTTTACATATGGACAACTGCACCGTTTTTGGCAATACTTGTAGCGGTGCATCGATGTTTGTTCAAGGTAGTACAGCGCACGTTCAAAACTGCATTTTTTGGAACAATGGTAGCGACTTCCAAGCGATGGATGATGGTGGGACAAGTGCAACATTGACTGTTAATTACACTCTAGCGCAACAAGGTTTTGCGGGTACAGGAAATTTTTCATCTGACCCTCTATTTGCTGACGTTTCGAATGGAGATTTTCACATTAAATCAAAAAATGGACGTTATATTTCCGCAACAGGACAATGGTTCAATGATGCCGTAAGCAGTCCCGCAATAGATGCAGGAAATCCGACATCTGACTATTCTAACGAACCTGCCCCCAATGGCGGTCGTGTAAACCTCGGCTGTTACGGAAACACACCCGAAGCAAGCAAAAGCGACCACTCAGGAATTACAAATCCTGGATTTGGAAATACGAATGTAGTGGTAACTCCAAACCCAACGAGTGGAGAGTTTTCAGTTTTCAGTTTTCAGTTTTCAGATGTCAGTAGCGAGATGTCAGTAGTGAGTATTGAGATATTAGACATCGCTGGTCGTATTGTTCACCGTGTACCGTGTACTGTGAACCGTGAACCGTGTACCATGAACCGTGTACCGTGTACCGTGAACCGTGAACCGTTCATCCTGAACCGTCCAACCGTTGAAATAGACATTTCGCATTTATCAAACGGAATATATTTTGTGAAGGTAGGAAATGAGATGGTTAAATTAGTTAAAAAGTGACCTTTGCGACCGTTGCGTTTTAATCTTTGCGTCATTGCGTTTTAAATTTTTTAACGCAAAGACGCAAAGTTTTTTTCGCAAAGACCTCAAAAATTAGCAAAAAATCTTGCCAAATCACATTTGTTGGAATGCTTTTCCTAAATTTGAGACAATATCAGATGCAATTAAAGAGGTTTCTCCGTTAACTTCTCTTGCAAAATCGCCTGCGAGTCCGTGGATGTAAGTTCCTGCAATTGAGGCTTTTTCGGGTGATAATCCTTGTGCAAGTAACGCAAGAATAATACCTGTAAGTACATCTCCACTTCCTGCGGTTGCCATTCCCGGATTTCCAGACGGATTAAAATTGCATCTTCCATTTGGGAAAATTACCGCTGTATATGCGCCTTTCAATACTAAAATTACTCTTTTTTTGTAGCAAAAATTGAGTGCCATCTCCACTTTTTGATAATCATTTTCCCACTTACCTGCCAAACGTTCAAACTCTTTGGGGTGTGGAGTGAGAATTGATTTGTTTGGAATATTATCGATTAATTTAGGATTTATTGACAATATATTAATTGCGTCAGCATCAATCACATACGGAATATGTCGGGCTTTCCTAAAAAGTAAACCTATTGCTTTTGCCGTAGTTGAATGGGTTCCGATGCCAGGTCCGATGCCGATGGCAGAAAACATAGTTAAATCGGGCAAAGTTGAAAATATTTGCTCAGATTTGTCAAAACTAACCATAACTTCGGGAACAGAAATATGGAAAACATTTTCAATTTTTTGAGGAATATGAACGGTCAGCAATCCTGCGCCACTCCTCAAACACGCTTTCGAGGCGAGAATAGCAGCACCCATTTTACCCGCACTCCCCGCAATTAGCAAGGCATGTCCAAAATTTCCTTTATGGTCAAATTTTTTCCGAGGCACAAAAAATGATTTAACACGTTCAAAATCTGTTATATGAAAATTTGTTAATGTTTCTGCAATGATTTGTAGGTTCAATCCAATGTCTAAAACCTGCCATTTACCTACATATTTCTGATTTTCAGGAAATAAAAATGCTAATTTAACAAATTGAAAAGAATAAGTGTAAGTCGCTTTGATGATACCTTCGGGGTTGTTCTCACCATTGTTGTCGCACATTAATCCAGATGGAATATCAATGGAAACAATTTCATTTTTAAGTTTGTTGATTTGTAAAATTAGATTTAAAGGATTATCAGACAAAGGACGTGTTAAACCTGTTCCGAACAATCCGTCTAAAATCACACAATTATCAGCAATTTCGGGTAGTTGCTGATTTTCTTCCCAAATTAAGATTTTAACATTTTCTATTGATGTTAATCTTCGTTTATTTTCTGAAGCATCCGGGGATAAATTGTCCGATTTTAACATTATTGTTATAACATCAAAACCTTCTAAAATCAACATTCTTGCGATAGCAAGGGCGTCTCCGCCATTGTTTCCTGCTCCTGCCAAAACTAAAAAAGGTCTGTCAGCAAAACGGTTTGTTAGTTCTAAAAATAGTGTTTGTGCAGCCCGTTCCATTAAATCAATGGAAAGAATTGGCTCATTCTGAATCGTGTACTCGTCAATGGTACGAATTGTTTCAGTTGGAAATATTTTCATTTGTTTATATTTTTTTCACGGTACAAGGTACAGGATACGGGGTACAGGGTAAGGGGTACAGGGTACAGGGTACACGGTGTACGGTGAGTTTGTTATTATTCTAATTTATTCATTTTTTCTATAAATTTTTACTAAAAAGGTGGGCGACCGCAAGGGTGCGCCCCTACACTCATTCACACATTCACACATTCACACATTTACACATTTACACATTCACTCATTTGTTACAAGGTGGTCGACCGCAAGGGTGCGCCCCTACACTTATTCACTCATTTACTCATTCACTCATTAACTCATTTACACATTCACACATTCACTCATTTGTTACAAGGTGGTCGACCGCAAGGGTGCGCCCCTACACTTATTCACTCATTAACTCATTCACTCATTAACTCATTTACTCATTCACTCATTCACTAACCACTAATCACTAACCACTAACCACTACTCACTAACCACTACTTTGCTTTTTTAAATAAATTTTAAAAGCTGCTTTTAGGGCATCTTTTCGGACACCATCATCGGTATAAGTAGCATACGCAAATACAAGCGAATAGACTTCTTTGTGAAATGTGTTAGTTTCGGGCGAATAGAACCAAGATTCTTCAAACATTATTTCTTCTATTAGTTCCCGAGAAAAGTCAGAACGATTTTCTAATTGTTTGACCTCATCTATTGATAAAGGTCTATTTTCATGGTATTCATACGCGATTATTTCGCCTGCATAAATTTTATCGAAAATTTCTGATACAATTTTTATTTGGTTCATGTTTCTAAGCCTAAAACTGCTCCAACTGTCATATTCATCCGTATTTACTATCATAACGCTATAAATGATAGAATCTGCAATTAAATTTTTTTCAGTAAAAAGCGTATCATTCAGTGAATTGACTATCGACCGCTCAATAATTACATTTGTAGGTCGCTCTTTACTATTTGAGCAACTTATCAGCAAAATTACTATAATTAAATATTTTATTTTCATATTTTTATTTTATTTTTTAGCCACTAATTTCAATAATTTACACTATTTGTTTTTAACGCAAAGTCGCAAAGTTGAGAACGCAAAGAACGTCAAAAGTTTTCAGTTTTCAGTTTTCAGTTTTCAGTTATTTTTTTTTCCTTTATGGTTAAAAGACTCCTTTACTCATTCGCTCATTCACTCATTTACTCATTTACTGACTACTGACTACTGACTACCGACTACCGACTACCAATACTGTCCGATAGTTTTTTATAAATTTCCGAAAAATTGTCATCATATTCAAGTATTTTCATGTGTAATTTTAAAATATCTTTGTCTTTTCTTTTTGCAGGACCTGTTTGTGCCAAAGATGGCGATATTTTACAAGCTTTTTGTGCCGTTTCTTCAATCACAGGCTTTAAATATTCAAAACTTAAACCTGCTTTTTCGACTATTTGTTGAGACACGAAATAGAGATGATTTACAAAATTACAACTTATTGTTGCAGATAGATGCAATATTGCACGCTTTTCGCTGCAAATCGTTTCTACATAGTTACTCAATTTTGAAGATAAAAATTTCAATTTGTCCGTACTATTTTTGTTATTTCCTTCTATAAATATCCAAATTTTTGCAAAATCGAGTTCTATTCCTTTTGTAAATGTTTGTAAAGGATAAAATGCACCGTTTGATGAAAATTTTTCTAAAATAGAGATTGGTACGCATCCCGCGGTATGAGCAACAACTCCCGATACCAAAGGCATTTGTTCAACAACCTCAGAAATTGCCTTATCTGAAACAGCGATTAAATAGATATCGGCATCTGGAGATAATTTTTCAATATATCTAATTGCATAACTACCAACAGATTGTGCTAAAGCTAAAGCATTCGAATAGTTACGACTATATATCTCAAATATGGTTATGCCTCTCTTTTTTAACGCAATTGCCAAATGAGTTGCGATATTTCCGGAACCTATTATTGTTATTTTCATATCAGTTTTCAGTTATCAGTTATCAGTTATCAGTTATCAGTTTTCAGTTATCAGTTTTCAGTTTTCAGTATTTAGTTATCAGTTTTCAGTATTTAGTATCATTATTCATAATATTTATTTAAACGCAAAGTCGCAAAGTTGAGAACGCAAAGAACGCAACCACTAACCACTAATCACTAACCACTAACCACTAACCACTAATCACTAACCCCTAACTTTCCATTACTTTTTTTACGTTCTGGGTTAAATATGTAGGGGTTTCTTAAATCTATATCTGAAAAATAGACCCATTTTCCCTTTTCAAATTTCATTCCATTGTGAGAAAAATCGGGTCCGTAGTATCTAAAATCATTTTGGAAAAAAGGGTCAGAAGGGGCAAGATTATCCATAACAATCATTTTCAGTTTTGTATCGAAACGAAGCATCATTGCTGATTTTTTGCTATACTCGAAAATCACTCTTCGATTGTTTTTATACTCATCACTGAAAATTTGTGCGCCAAATTTTGGATTATAGTTACCACCTTCTGTAAATGTCAGAACATCAATAAGTTTGATTTGAGTAAAGGCATCATTTCCGTTAAAGCCAATCAAAGTATAAAAGGTTTCATTTTTAACTTTATTTACAATTATTTCATAATAGATAGAGCCGTACCATTTTTCAGGAGTTAAAATCTGCTGTTCTAAATTTTTAATCTCACCACGTTCATCATTTAACTTATAAACAACAGGTTTTGATGCAGCATTTATTGCCAATCCTCCGAAAAAAGAGTGTTCTCCCAATTCAGATACAATGTTCCAAGTACAGAATTTCACTTTTTTGTCGTCAGAAATAATTGTTGACAAAGGGTCAAAATCTGAAAATTTATTGTCGAACAACTCCTTGTTTTCTAATAAATTTTGTAAATTTTCCCAAATTTGTCGGCTAATTTCAACTTTTTCTGAATCTATCCTACACTCTTTTAATTTAGAAAACAGCAATTTGATTTGTATATCGGGAACATCCAAATATTTTTTATCATCTAATAAAATCGAAACTGCCTGATTTTCATTAATTTCAACATGTAAATTATGGGCAGGAATCCCAGTAAAATCTAATTCTTTTGTAAAAACCCAACTTTTGTTCTCTTTTGCGGATGATAAAATCCATATTAATAAGGAGTTTTGGTTGGAAAAAGGTAATATTCCTGTTAAAAAAAGTAAGTCATTGTTAGGTATATCTTTGTAAATCCACCCCGAAAATATTGTTTCACAATCGCAAAACGCGAATTTTGAAGATATTTCTAAAAATGTAGGAAATAAAAAATTCTTTTCATGATCTTCTGCGATAACCAATTTATCCCATATTTCAACCGCCTTTAATTGAGTTTGAGGGTATAATTTTATTAAAAATACAATCAAACATAATGATATAATGATACTTTTTTTCATTTGTCTAACAACCATTCAAATACATTTTTATGAATAATTCCTGCTCTACTTTGCGGAAACGATTCTGTCGATAGCAAAAATTTGGGGTAATTGTCGTTAACAGTTTCCAAAGGCATAAATTCACGTTCTTTTGTTTCTGTGCTAGAAATTTCCCACGAAACTTGGTAGTATTCAATTTCACCATTACCGTTTTTAACGCTTCTAAACAATTCCAACAGTGTGGATTTACCCGACCGCCGCAAGCCTGTTACCACTTTGATAATATCTTTGTCTCTGTATGACAATAGTTTATCAAGATATTCTTTCCTTTCTATCAATTTATTTTTCATTTTGCAAAAGTATATGAAATTTTTTAAATTCCAAGCGAGTACAATGAAAAAATATTTTTTTTCAGAGGAAAGATAGTTTTTTTTTTGACTATGATTTATTTTTCTAATATCCGTTTCTTGACTTAAACGCCGCTATTATGCTTTTATTATTTTCTTTGTCAATATGAGATGCAAAATTTTAGCCCTATTCCCAATTTCTTCATTTGGGGATGCTTATCGTTCTGCACCGCGCTCTTGCACATTGTACACAACGTCCTAGCGGCTTCACCTGCAGTTGCGGCTATCACTGACTTTCGAGCGGGGTACAAACTTTCAAATTTATACTACCGTTTCTGCGGGGCTACTGCCGCCGTTGCGCCAAACAGCCTCGTCAACTGCGGGCGTTTATATACTCTTTTTCAGTGTTCCCGTTTTTATGTCGAACAGCAATATCTCGTTGTGTTCGTCTTTATCTCTCTTCCTATTTCTATTCTTGTCAAAGTAGCCCGATACAATCAAAGTTCCTGTAAATTCATTTATAGTCCACGACGTCACATAGTAATTGTCTTCCGTTAACTGTTTCATATTGTCTCCATTCGGGGAAAATAGAAAAATTTGTCTCGGGTCGCGCCAATCAATATCCTTTTTATTGTCCAAAGATACTGTGTTCGCAACAACCAAAACAAGATTAATGTCTAAATTGTCAAGTTTCACTTGTTGAATAATGCCTAGCCGTGCCCCATCTGCAAATTCAATTTCTTTGGCATCTCCTGTCAACGTATTAATGAACAGCAAACTACTTTTTATCACGCCCCCAAGTTTTGTGTGATTTTCAACAGTTGCCACAGAAAATACGGTTTCCTTCAAATGTATAAACTTATTGTATTCATAAGTAACTTTAAAAGAAGATTGTGCATTTACGTTAATTGCTAAAAAACTAACAATTAGTGTCAAAATTAAATTTTTCATTTCGATATATTTTTTTAAGTTCATATTCACTATTTTTTTACAAATTGTCAAAATACACAAAGTCAAATTCCGCCGAATTTCTTGCCGAGTTGTCAAGTTGTACAAAGTCAAAAGTCCACTTAATAACCCTGCACGCTGTCCTCCGCTTGCAGTTAACAAATAAATACACCCTTTTTTTCAAAAATAGAATCTACAACCCCCAATGGGCATCAACCCGTATTGGTAGATATATTCCTCTTTTTGACGATTTTCATCATAATATTTATACCAAAGATTTTTATGATTGGTTAAATTATTTACTTCAAAAAATATTTCAATGGAACTACGTTTATAATTTTGTTTTAAGTTTACGTTTAAATCTAACCGAAAATAATCGGGTAGTTTATCTTTATATGCTTTATCCCAGTCAAATTCATACATTTCGGAACTTGTTGAATATATTGACTTCACTTCAACTGGAACAAATCTTTTTCCGCCGACGTACGCTCCTTTAGTGTTTACAGACAATAAACTTTTAGTTCGGATTTTCCATTCGTATCCAAAGAGTGCGTTGAAGGCGTAATTTCCTGCAAATTTAGTATTTCGTTCAATTTTATCGTAACCTTCATATTTAGAATCGAAAAGTGAAGCGGTTAGCAAATAATAATAATTTTTGTCGAAAAATTTTTCAAAAGTTATTTCCAAACCATAATTGTACCCTGTTCCTTCATTGACAAAAATATAGTTCCATTGGTTATAAAAGTCGTCTCCCAAGTTAAGAATAGATTCAGCGGGTATTTCGGGTATAACAGGTATATTGAAAAGCGATTGATAATAAAGTTCTGTTTTAAGATGCATTCCGGCCCCTACTTTTTGGTTGTATCCGACAACTGTTTGCCAACTTTTGCTCATTTTTAAATCTTTGTTTATGAGGTTTCCATTTTCTTCGTACAAATAGACTTGTCTGGGTTGCAGTTGCGAGTGTAGTCCGCTACCCAAACTGAAGGAAGTTGTCGGTGATACTTCCCATTTGAAACCGATTCTCGGTTCGATGGAATAGTCGTTATTAAATGTGTAAAATTGTCCATAAATACCCGGAATAACAGAAAACGAATTATTAAACCTGTGCTGCCATTGTGCAAATGCTTTCAACAAAGTAGAATTTCCACTATAATTGTTCAAAATGATTTTATCCCATGTTGTCTTCATTTCGTATAAATAAAAATCTGCACCGATACCACTTTTTATAAGGTTTTTGGGATTTATTCTATGATTAAGAGAAGATTGCCATGCAAATCTTTCTTCAATATTCTTGAGTTTACCACCATATTCGGGAAGTATTTTTCCAGATGGATATTCAAACTCAATTTGATCGATTGTTTGTCCAAAACGTTGGTATGAAAACCGATTTTCTAATCGTGTTGCCGTAGTAAAACGAAAAGTATAATTTATACCTGTAAATATCTGATTATTATTCATTTTCATTTCTCCACCTCTTTCGCCTTCAAACCATTCAATTGTTGGGTCTTCAAAATCTGATTTTGCAGTAATATTACTTGCTCCCAAAAGAGTTATCCACGACAAATTTGAACTCTTAAAAGGGAGATTAATTTTAGCGGATAAATCATAATATTCGGGTATTCCTCCACCGCCGCCGGTAAAGTCAAAACCCATTGCTTCTAAAATCGAGAGGAATGAATATCGTCCGTTAATTATATAGGATGCACCACTTTTTTTAGAGATGGGACCTTCGGCGCCTAATTCAAAACCGTTCATTCCTGCGGATGCCAAAAATTCGTGCTTTTGGTTATTACCGTTTCGAAGACGTAAGTCGAAAACGCCAGATGTAGCATTTCCAAATTCTGCGGGAAATGCGCCGGTATAAAAATCTGAATTTGCTAATTGGTTGTTGTTGAGCATCCCAATTGGACCGCCCGTGCCTCCCAATGCACCAAAATGGTTTGGATTTGGAATATCAAATCCATCCAAACGCCAAAGTAGACCCGAAGGTGAATTACCACGAATAACAATATCATTTCGAGTATCATTTGCGGCAACAACACCCGCAAAACCAGATACCATACGCGCCGGATCGCCTGTTAGCGACCCCGCATAACGATTCGCTTCTTCGCTACTTAACATTCGCGCGCTAACTACCGCTGTTTTATTCAAAGGTAATTCTTTGTCAACCCGCGCCTGTACGGTTATTTCCTCAAGCGCAAAAATAGTCTCTTCCATTGCTATTTCCAAAACTGTTTCTTTACCCGAATAGACTAATATTCCATTCGATACGAAAGTAGTAAACCCAAGCATCGAAACCGATATATTACAACGACCAACAGGAATACCTGAAATTAGAAATTCACCATTTTCATTGGAGGTTGTAGCAAATTGTTTTTCATTGGCGTGAACAATTACCGCAGCCGAAGGCAAAGGTTGTAAAGTGTTCTTTTCAAATATTGTACCTCGTACAGTTTGTTCGTACAACTGTTGTGCCGATATAAAAAACGGGAAAAATAGTAATAATAATGATTGTAAAAATTTCATCTTAATATATTTTTATTAGTAAATTTAATTTTTATATGACGTTTTTGATATTAAAAAGTTACAAAGAAATAAGAAATAATCTCTCATAAAAAAATATTCTGCAAAGATAATTTAAAAATATTAGGTTAAATAGAATAACAGCACAATTAATTCCATTGCTTGCGTTTTTAGAAAAAGCGGTATATTTACAGTCACAAATCTTTACAATTATTGCAACAAAAAACATAAAAATAGATATGTAAAACACAGAAATACAAATACTTACAAAAATTAAAAAGCAAGAAGGGTACGCTATTTTTTGCTGATAGTTTTGTGAATTTTGGAAACGCAAAAACTGTTAATAAAGCATTAGAGCGATTAATCAAATCAGGCGAATTCAATAAAAGGGAACGTTTTGATTTCTCCAGAGGTCAGGAACTCTGAATTTAGTCATAGTCTTCCTTAAATAATATATCCGCGAAAATCCGTCAAATCCGTGTATCCCCCAAATCATTTATTTCCACTTGTCAGGAAGCTTTTCTCTCGATTGAAGTTCCGATACTTCGTACTCCAATTTTATTAGTGCTTCTTTCAATTTTTCCTTGTCGGTTTTAGTTGGTTGAAATTTCACCGCAACTATTCCGTCTTCGAGGCTTACGTACAAATCTTTGACTCCCTTTTCGAAAGAAATCTCTTTTGTAACTTTGTTTACACAGTTTTGACAATCTAAACTTACAGAAAAAACTACAATTTCTGTTTTAGCCTGTTTGGGCTGTTTTGCCTGTTTTTCGACATTTTGAGCCGACATGGTCGTTACAATAAATAACGAAACCACGATTAATAAATTCAATTTACTTTTCATATAAAAATTTTTTTAATAATTCTTTAGTAATTAGTTATTCCACAATTATTTAGAACCGCATAATAATTTATGCGGACTACTTTCTAACACACAAAACTTTTAGTTGTAGACAAGTTTTTTTGAACTAATATTTATTTATTTCAATCTCTAATGCACCGAAATCATTGTAGAATCGAGTGTTAAAGACTGAATAGTCATAACCGGTAGATACCATTCCTTTTTTGAGAACTGTTCCATCGTTTCTGATTGGCAGTTCTGTTTTTTGATTATCAGTTACTTGGTATGTTGGTAAGTTTATATTGTCAAATTTTTCTACGTCTTTTGTGTTTAGAATATAAAAATGACATTTTTTCTCATTTTTTACATCAAAAACAGCAATCCAAACGTAAAAAACTTCTTTACCCATATCATATCTGATTTTAGGGTGAAAACTAAATTTTCTAACCTCCTCTTTATCTGTAGAGATTCCTTCGGAGGTTTTTACTTGCAAATAACGTGAAATAATCTGTAATTCAGTCTCTTGACAGTGTTCGCACAAATTTGTAACACATTTTACTTTTTTGTTATTGTGTTTTGTAAAGCGAATCCATTGATTACTATATTTTTCAGACTTGAAGCAGTAATATTTTGTAATCGTAAAATCTATACCTTCATCAATATAGGCACGATGTACCTGCCATCCAAGTTCATGTAACTCCATTGATAACCTCATTTCGCCATAAAGTCCTATTACTTGTTTTTTCTTTGTTTCTAATTCGTTCATAATAAATTAATTTCGGAAATTGTCATTTTGCTTGCATTAAAAATCTGGGGTTGTAAAGCCTTCTTCAGATTTTGCATACTGCTCTTGCCAAACATATCTTTATTAAGTTCAATACCAACCCCAATTCTACCTAATTGTTTAGCTGCAATTACAGATGTAAAACTACCTCCGAATGGGTCTAAAACAACATCGCCGGGATATGAAAACATTTTTATCGCAAATTCGGGAATATCAATGGGAAATGGCGCGGTATGACCTAATGTATTCTCGCCCTTTGAATTAATCTTGATTACCGGATTTATTTTAATGATGTCTCTACGCCATTTTTGAATAAAATCTTTTTCAATGGCAAATTTATTCTCTTGTCTGCCCTGTGTCATTATCGTTTTGAGAGTAAAGCGTTTACCGCGATTTGCTTTACTACGTTCAAAACACTCTAAATTTTTACACTCCCAACTTTTCAAACCTATTTCTGAATAAGCATTGCCGTTCACTTTCAAACATCCGCAAACGGGGCAGGGATAACGTGTCGCATCTTTTCTATGCTTGTGAAAAATCAAAATATGTTCATAGCAATTCATAGGGTATTGGTAGAACGGGAAAGGTTTGTTGCCATTTTTGTGACGCTCGCTTTGCACTTCGCCTTTGTCCCAAATAAAATTATCTACAAATGTAAAACCCTCTTCTTCAAATATTTGTGTGAAATATGCGCCGAGTGGGATGCGTCTTTTTCCCCATGTTGAAGTTGTTGAAATGTTATCGTTATCAAAAATGTCGCCAACATTGAAAACAAATACGCGATGGTTGTCTAAAACACGATATGATTCTCTGATTATCAAGCGCATATCTTTTAAATAATCGTTCAGATTTTTCCATTGAGAATATTCTCGAGCATTGTAATAGGGAGGCGATGTAACCATCAAATGCATTGATTCTGACTTCATCCCGCGCAGTGCGTCAAGGCAATTGCCCCATATAATTTTTATGCCATCATCTTTATTTTCAAGAAAATCAACAAGTTGTTTGTTTGTATTAGTATATTGATTTTGAAAATCTTGCTTTACAAAATCAATATAAATCTGTGTAAATAAGCATATTATGCGTTGAATGTCTTCTTGTCCTCGTAAGACACTAACAGAACGCAAAAACTCATCAAATCGTTCTTGAGAAGGAAAGGTCTCTTTCAAATAAGAACTACTGATTTCAAGGATTTTGTCTATATATTCTACTTTTTCTGACATACAATTATTTAAAATATTTTGCAAAAGTAACATTATTTTGTTTATATTTCCAAAATAATATTTGTTTTTTCATTTTTATTAAAATATTTACCACTTCGGAGTCCCATTTATAATGGGCAAACACGCAGGTTTGCCCCTACACACTCATTCACTCATTTACTCATTTTCTCACTACTCATATCTCACTACTCACTACTCACTATCTATCAATACTATATCTAAACCCAAAATAAAATTTAGTTCCCATAAGTGGACCCCATACTAATGAACTATCAAAATATTCACTGAATGGGTTTTGTCCGTCAATAATGGGATGGTGCTGGGTAAAATTTCCAATATTTTCGGAACCTACGTAAAAACTCCAATTTTTAAAATTTTTAGTTATTTGTGCGTTGTAAATTTGGTACGGGTCGAACTTATCGGGGCGGGTATGTTCAGCGGGATTAACCGCTGTACTTGGGACTCTACCTGCGCCGTTAAATTGTGCCGTAAAATCGAACTGCCATTTTTGCAGAGGAGTTGAATATGAGGTTGTTAATAAACCTTTGTATTGGTTTTGAAATGCTTTTGTCTGCAATTTGCCTGCCGTTGTTGTTTTGACATCATTCAGACGCCACGCTGCAATAAGTTCTAACCCGCGCACAATACCGATATTTGCCTCAATTTGAAAAACATTGGAATAAGATTTTCCGTTAAGATTATAAAACAGCACCTCTCTAACATTTTGGTCAAAATCGACAATAAGTTGATTTACAAAATGAGTTCGATAATATTCAAAATTAATGATTAGTTCCCGCGCTCCGAGTGGGAAATATTGAGTAATGTTAGCACCATAATTCCATCCTTCTTCTATTTTCAGATTTTCTGTAAAAATCATTTTTCGAGAGGATGCCATAAGTGGATTATATTCAGCCATAATGTGCGGTGTCCTGTACCCGTTACCAACTGACGCTCTTGCTGTTGTAGATTCTGTAATGTTGTAACGAATATGCATACGAGTAGTTGGCAAAGTACCGTAAATATTATGATAATCGCCTCGTAATCCGGTAATTATCGTTAATAAATCGTGTATTTCAAAAGTATATTGAAAAAATGCGCCGGGCACTTTTTCTGTTCTATTGCCGTTAGGAACAACAATTTCAGGTATAAATTGGTTTTGTTGCACGTTTCCTATTTTGTCAAATGATTCATTTAAATCATCATACATAAATGATAATCCTGCATTATATCTATGTTTTTCTCTATCACCAAAATGGGATTGAAGAATCAGGCTGCTTGAAACAAAGTTTTGTTTGCCACTATAAAATCGGTGTCCGTACATAGATTCTTGTTCGTGACCTACGTAATTTGTAAGGATAGCGACACTTTTGGCATTATCATTAGAAAAAATATATCCCCATTTCAGAAATGCCTCAATGTTTTTAGAATCAATCATTATGCCATATATATCGGGAGATGCTACTCTGTTGCCATATATATCATAAAGTGATTTTTTTCTGTCAAAGTCGAATTGTCCGCCTGTTCTTTGTTCGTCAAGATATTTAATTCCGAATTGTCCAATCCATTGGTCGTTAGGTTTAAAGTACCAGCGATTAATAAAGCTGTAACGAGTAATGTTTGTTTTATCTAAAAAACCATCGTCATCGTGGTCAACTTTAAGCATATCAGATGCGGTGTGCGCTAAAATAGCGGTACTCCAACTATCATTAATAATAATTGAGCCGTTTGCATTTGCTTCCATTCTTAATTCGGAGCTTATGAATCCATTTAAAAAGAATAATTCCGAGGTGGGTGGTTTTTTGTACTCTAAATTTATTTGTCCTGTAAGAGATTCGTACCCATTAAGCACTGATGCTGCGCCTTTTGAAATCTGAATAGATTCCATCCATTGTCCCGGAACGAAATCCATTCCAAAAGAGGATGCTAATCCCCGACTATTTGTCATATTTTCTGACAACATTTGTACATATTTTCCTGACAACCCAAGTAAATGAATCTGTTTAGCACCTGTAACTGCGTCAGTATAAGAAACATCGACCGATGCGTTTGTTTCAAAACTTTCTGCGAGGCTACAACATGCGGCTTTGCAAAGTTCGGCGGAAGTAACTTGCACAGTTGTGAACGGATTTGTGCGTGAAATGTGAGTTCCCGATTGTCGCGATGATACATTAACTTCTTCGAGTTCAATGTTTTCTGTTAAAATTATTTCGATGTGGTTTTCGTTTTCTTTTATTTCAATAATTTTAGTCGTATATCCGACAAAACTAACTGCCAATTTGTTAGAATTTGTATGTATTGGTATTTCAAATTCGCCCAAATGGTTGGTAACTACGCCTAATGTGGTTCCGTCCCAATAGACATTTGCGCCTGTAATAGGCTGCTTTTGTCCGTTTTCTATTTCATAAACGTTTCCGTTTATTGTGTTTTGCGAAATTATTTCTGTCGCAAAAAAAATTGATAAAATTAATATTATTTGATATTTCATTTTCAGTATAATTTATGAGTTAATAACTTGTTTAAATTCAATAGATAAAACAAGAAATTCTCATAGTCTGAAAATGCAATTTAAAATATTAATTTCAGTATCAAAAAAAGGTGGTGGAAATAGATATTTTCTATGTAGTTCTGTATAATTTGAGGTAAAAGATAAAAATTGCGGCAAAATTCCTACAAAAATTTTCAGTTCGACTGAAAATGGCAACAATTTTTTATGGTTACACTCTGTAGATGAATATTCTAATTTCTTTAAATCTATTTCGCATAAATGGTTGTGAGGCTCGGAATCATGTTGGTGAGCCTGACATTGTTTGTGTTCGGTATCAAATAAATGTGAATAACAGCAAGATGAATGATTGTCATCTGACTCGTTGCAAAAACTGTCATTTTCGTTGTGGTTATGAGATAAAAGAACTAAAACAGCATCCTTTTTTTCAATATCGCAATTCAAACAATGATGATAAATAAATGCAAAACCTGTCAAAGCTGGAAACATTACAGCTAACAGGCTGAATATAATCATTTTATGTATCAATTTATTTATCATTACGCTAATAATTTTGTTTAAACAACGTAAAAATCACTACAAAAATTGTGCCAAAAGTTTATCCACATGAGACTTTTCAGTTGCAGGTAATGTTTCATCAGATTTACATGCAACAAATGTTATCACTACAAAGAACAGATAAATGAAAACTTTTACAATTTTTTTCATAGTAAATAATTTAATTTTTTTCAAAATATTTTTAAAATACAAAATACAATCCTGTTAAAAAAGAGTGTGAAAATAAATTATTAGGTAAAACTGTTTCGTATGATACGAAAACTGTATCATAAAGTGTTACTATTTGTAAATTTTTCAATACTTTTATATTTATACCTGCTGATAAAGAATATGTTGTCATAATCCCTTCTTTAATAATTTCATCGTAATATCCAATATATTCTGCAGGAAAAAGAATATTCAAGCCCAAATTAAAACGAGGCCTAATTATTTTACTGTTAGGATAAATATATTCAAGACGAAGAGGAATTTTATAGGATTTTTCTCTAACTTCACTATTGTCTTTGCGAATAATTGATATTTCAGACCACAATAAACCTGTTTTAAAAAACAAATTTTCATTTGAATATGGCAACCAAAAATTTGAAAATACACCCCACTCTAAATAAGTTTTATTTTTGTCAAATAATTTGTGCTCAATTATACCACCTACAATTTCAAAATTAACTTTTAGGGTAGGTAATTTCTTTTCGTAAATAATACATTTTTCATCATCACACATTACATTGTGATAACTCTCCGCAAAATTAATCAAGTTTTTATGATTTGGTTTTTTTATTGTTGTGATTTTTGATTCAAGTTCTGGGGCTTCCTGAGTATAATAGTTCAAAATAGTCCAATGTTTAACAGAATGAGACCTGTATTCTTTACCATCTTTCATAATAAATTCTTCTTTGTAGGGCATTTCTATTAATGGTTTATCTTCTTTTTCAATAAAATACCTATCTCCTGTTTCATCTCTCAAATAATAAACATCCAATTTGCCTTTTATCAAATATTCTAAAAACACTTTCTTAGACTCATTTATATTTCGCGAAATAAAGTATTTACCATCATTAAATCTGAAACCATAGATATTGTATGGGCTGAAATTGCGTATTTCGCCTGTTTCAGTTTTAAAATCGCAGGACATTCCCATTCTTGTGTCGCTTCTATAATCAATTTGACCAAAAAGTGTATCACCTTGCACCACAATAACATAGCCCGGGCGAAAATCTCTTTGCCCAAAACACAAAAAACATAAAGAATTGAAAATTACGAATATAGCAAACTGAAAAAACTTCATATTTATAAAAAATTTAAAAAACTTAACTGCAAAAGTAATAAAATTGAAAATTGAATCCAAATTATTATGATAAAAAAGTCCCAAAAACAAAATTTGGACATTTTTTTTTGCGGAGCTACACTACCGCTTGGGCTGAATCTTTCAGTTACCTGACATTTTATTTCTTACTAAAAATAATTTTATTAGTTTTATAAACAATTGTATCACTTCTTAATTTATCTTCAGTTTTGTACTTATTTAAATATTCTTCATTAAATTCATTCTGTATATTCTGAACAGCATCAATTATGATGTTATAGTAATAAATTTCTTGACCTGAACCATCATCTATATAGACAGGAATTTTGTTTAGTTCGATATAAGATGTATATGACAAATAAATTTCATTTTTTGTTTTTGTAAGATAAATACAAGGTTTAAAACGAAAATAGGTAAAAAAGCCGCCTGGTGAATAATTGCTAATTGTATCTATGTAAAGTGGTGCATATTTTAATTTTTCATTAAAATAATATACTGGTTTCATGTAATAAGGTCTGTCATCTGGTGCGAAAATGTCCCTCATAGTATCTATTGTATCTTGTGATTGAAAATACAAAATTTCATCTTTACTGATTACATCAAAATATATGATTGTGTCATTACTTGATATTTTTGCTTTTTTTTCAGATATAAATTCAATTTCATCATTAAAATTGAATGGGATATTTGTTGTTATATTTTCGTATATTTTAATTTTAGATTCTATCTGGAAAATATTTTTACCATCATTATTTTTAAAATTTTCTAAAAATTCTATAATTATCTGTGATTCAATAATTTCCCCAGAATTTGTATATGCTTTTACTTCTCCAAAAACTATATCATTAAAAACATATTTTTCATAATTATCTTTTTGGCAAGAAATAAAAATACAAATAATAAAAAGATTAAAAAGATATAATAATTTTTTCCTCATTTCACCACTTTATTATTAAATAAATTAAAAGTTTTAACGTTTAAAATCATCGTGTTAGTTAGTATCATTCGATAACGTAACTCCGCTATAAAGCATTGTATTGCTTTCGAGCACAGCAACTGCATTGCCTGTTAGTATCACTTTGTGGGCAACAATATCATTAGTGTTTCCGTACATTTTATCAAAATCTGGATGTTCATTATTTTTTATGATAACGAAGAGATGTTATTTTTTATTGCATTATGGCATAGAAAGAGTACAATTTTTCTATTTAAAATTTATCATTTGCATCATCACGCAATCTATAAAAGCCTTTTCCTCCTATTGTAATAGTTTCAAGTTCAAATTTATCGGGTTCTGAAGGAAACTTTCCACGCAACTCTTTTTTTGTAATTTCAGAAATAGGAAATTTGAATACCATTGGGTTTTTTAATGTTATTGTGTTATTTTCGCTACGTTTAAACAAGTACCCAAAAGCTCCTGTAAACTCAATTTCAATTTCATTAATTGCATAATAAATTTCAGTAACACTATATATTAATACATTACCTTTGATTATATAAGTACCATTCATTCCAAAAATTATAGGTAATTCTCTCATTGTGGAATAATAATATTCTAGTTGATTGGTAGGATGTATAACAAATCTGTTACCCCAGCCTGACGCTTCACGTTCGAAATCTTGCCAAACCCCAATTCTATTATCATCCCACTTAATATCAGGGAGTGTTTCGTTACGTTTTTCAAATGTCTGTATTCTTTGAATATTAATTTTGTCAATTTCTGTCAATTCACTATCCACATTGTTTGAAGTTGGCTTGTACCAATCAAATCGACTAAAATATGTATTAAGATCCGATGAATTAAACTTATAACCATAACACGCAAAAATCATATTTCTTAAGAGTCTTAAATTTTCGTTATTTAACTGCGACAATGAAAAAATATCTAATGTCTCATTATTTAAAAGCTCCCTTTCACCTAACAATGTCATTAATAAATTGTTTGAAAATAAACCTATAAATTCCAACCGAGATTCTTTGTAAATTGTTAACGCTTCATCAAATTTTATATTTTCATCGGGTAAATCGCCGACATCTATAATGTGTTGCGAAAATGATGCCATTGCATTTACAAAGATGAAAAAAATAACAACTTTTTTCAAAATATTCATATTATGCATTTTACGTTTCTTTATTTTCTTTAATAATTAATTTCACGTCTTAAAATTTATTGAATTACTTTGACAAATCTACTACTAATCCATCCCATTTTATAACTATTCGGAATAATTTCTTCTCTATAATAGATTTGTTCATATATTTCACTATTCGGATGCATTGCAACAAACCACCAGATACGACCAGTTGAGTCTCTTTTTTCTGCTAATGCGTGGCCGATAGAACCCTCTTTAATTTGGCCTAATGAATTTCCTTCATATAAATCGAAACAGTATGCAACTTTCGTTGTGTCGTCAATTATAGGAGAGAATCTAATATTGTACTTATTGTTTAAAATCTCAAATTTTATTGGTTTATCAAAATACTTACTAGGATATTCCTCTTGACTTATATTGACAAATTGCATTTGACTCACTAAATCAAACTTTGGCAATTCAGAACAATAATTAACTTTGTAAATTTTGTTAGTTCCAATATAATCGCAGCAACAACCACCGTCGCGAATATATAATTTATCAGCTTTTTTATCTTTAAATTCTATTTTATGAAAGACTTGATGTTCAGAAAAAATTTTTTCAAAGGATTGACCTGTGTTGATAAAAATAATGATATATTTAGACTCATTTGCTATAAATTCATTAAAAATTATATCGTCTAAACCATCGCCATTAAAATCTACAATATGCAAGTAAGTGTCAAAATTCGGCGGTAAAGAATTTTTTTTAAAAAAATCAAATTCTTCAGGAAGATTTTTTATAAATTTTGCCTTTAATTCAGGATTTTGCTTTTCTATATTTGTCCAACTAAATTCATTGATTAAAGGGAAAAATAAATCAACATCCTCGATTTTGGTTTTTTCAGACTTTTCATATATGGTAGAATCCAAAAATATATCAATTTGAGTCGGAATATTTCTTCCGTTTTCTGATTGTTTTTTTGAAAATGGATTGCAACACTGAATTATTAATGTTATCACAAACATTATCAAAAATTTTATAGTAACAAATTTCATTTTTTTCTACTTACTTTTTTATATTTCGTGAAATATGCAAATTATTCAAATTTCTCAACAGGGTCTATTCCAAAATTTCTATCCTTCCTCAGTTCCCTCATTCTATCCTCCAATTGTAATTTTTGTAATTCCCGCAATTGACCATCGGCCGTTTGTTCTGCTGCTCTCATTCTTTCTGCCATTTCTTCAACCAGATTGCCAATCATCTCATTTCTTTTTTCCATTATTTTTTCAAACAAATTTGGGGCGCTGGCGGTTACAGTTACCTCTGATAGTTTTATTGTACGTTCTGCGGTATCCCATTTATAAGCACCTTTGAGTTCATAACCAGACATTCCATTTGTCATAGAATAACTTTGTTCGTAAATTCCATTGCCATTGGTGCTATGAATAACCATAAAAGAAGTTACTTCACCTGCCTCATCACGTGCAACGCTTGTTACAATTCCAATATGGTCAAATTCACAATCATCTCCTTTGTGATCACTTCGTCCACTTCTAAATGTAACAGCATTACCAGCTTCTATATTAGAAAATTCAATTTGTGTGCTGCTGCTTGCAATTCTTGCAACACCGTTTGTCCAAATTCCAATTCCTGGTCCATTCTTTGGGTTTGAAAGCCCAGCAAATATTATTGCTCTTGCCACTGATTCCGAACAGTCATATTTGTAACTTCCCAATATACTTCTCATATATGAAATTGCGTGTAATCTTTCTTCTTCTGTCAAACCAAGTATATCAACAAACCGTAAGGGATTGTTGAAACCATATCTATAAGGTGTCCAAGAATCGAATTGTTCTGCCAACGGATCCGCCACATGCCACCTCATCAACGCCGCATCATAAAACCGCGCCCCAAAGTCATAAAAATTCAGCCCATGCATACTATCAAACTCTTTGTCATTATAACTAAACTTTTGTTCCTCAGGATTCAACCCGCCCGGCATTATCAGCCCACTCGCATAGTAATTTAACCTCTGCACAACAATATAATGTCCTCCACGTGGATTTAATATGGGCGGTTCGCCGGTTTCGCCGCCGGGGTCACCTTCTTCCTCTTCTTCGGGGTTTTCGGGGTCATCCATGGTTGTTAAGTTTCTCTTTAAAACTACTCTATTGTTACCAAGATGGTCTTTTACATAAAAATAGTAATTGTTATCTTTTATATAACCATTTCCAAATAAAATCTTATCTAACCTTCCATCTTCATATATTTTATTGCCAACATAATCGGTTGTTTTTCTCTTTGTTATATATGAACCATTGGTAAATCCTTTATTAGATGGTAACATATCGTCATCCCCTCGTTCATTAAGGTATGGATGGTCAAAAATTGCAGTTGTATCTATTGATACTTCGGGTTGATAAACTGATGGTACTAACCATTGGTGTGTTACTCTTCGTTTTACTCCATCTGCCGAGTAATCAT
>Ga0099364_10001550_pt1 | contig 37547 bp, 36 predicted proteins | sample TergutTh196P3_FD_73070 | JGI IMG/M metagenome (GOLD analysis project Ga0099364, IMG submission 73070) | Microcerotermes parvus P3 segment gut microbial communities from Pointe-Noire, Republic of the Congo - Th196 P3 | ecosystem: Host-associated > Arthropoda: Insects > Digestive system > Gut ... | reverse complement strand
TACGCCCGCGAGGCCACGGAGCGCGCGCTCTTCTTCCGCCTGAAGGAGGCCCTTGTTTATATCGCCGACAGCCTGAAGCACAAGCCGCTGGAGTTCAGCGCCCTGGAAGCGCCCGCCCACGACTGGCTGCATCCGGTCAACAGCGCCGCCGTATCCCTTGACGGGCAGGCCCTGGGGCTGATTTCCGTGCTGCATCCGAGGGTTCGCGGGCAGCTGGACCTTGTCAACCGCAAGGCCCCTATCGAGAAAAAGGCCGCCGTGGCCGTCGCGGAGCTGGACATGGACGCCTTCGCGGAGATTCCCGCCGCCAATTTCCGCTACGCCGCGCCCTCCAGCTACCCCTCCGTCGCCATCGACCTTTCCCTTGTTTTGAACGAAGAGGATACCTATGGCAAAATCGAGGGGATCCTCCAAAGCGTGGGCTGCGAAACGCTGCAGTCCGCCGCCCTGGCGGACTACTACGAGGCCGGGGGAGAGACCAGCCTGGCCATTCGCCTGACCTTTGTATCCGGCGGGCGCAGCCTGCTCATGGACGAGGTGCAGGAGGATGTCGCGCGGATTGTGGAGGCGCTGGGCAAGGCGGGGATTGCCAGAAAAGGCGTTTAGATTTTTCTCGCGAGTTCTCGAGTTCTTATGATAGAAAAAAGCAAAGCCTGCCCGGGCACAGCGCGCCCGGGCAGGCTTTTTTGCTTGAAACTATTTTTGCTTAAAAATTCTCTATTGCGCGGCGGTAATGAATGTTACTTCGCTGTGCATCATGATGCCGGCTCCCCCCTGGGGCCTGGTGATCTTCACGAGGTCGCCCACATTCAGCAGCACCACCATCTCGTTATCCTTTGCCGCGATGGCGTAGTAATCGTCGCCGCTGTCTTTGCTTTCGCTGGCCTCGGGGTCGATGTCCAGCTTGATATAATAGATCGTATTGCCGCTGATCACCGCGCTGCGGATATCGGCAACGGTACCTATGACAGAGCCAAGCCCGCCGGGCCCCGTCTCGCCGTCCGGCAGCTCGTCGGGGATCTCCACGTTGTCGGTGTTGATGCCGTTATACGCCAGGGCTTTGACATATTCGTCGATACACTCGCCCATGGTCTTGCCCCAGACCTTGATCTTGTTGTACTGCCCCACGTTCACCAGGGAATAGCCCTGCAGCACGCCGGTGGCGGGCTCCTTGAGGGTGAGGAAGTAGGTGGGCTCGCCCGCGACGTTGATCAGCAGCGGGAAGGTGGCCGTCCATTTGTAGGCGCTCACCAGACCCTCGGCGGCCCCCTGGGCGGAGCTTTCCGTCGCGCCGTTGACGCGGTAGAAGGTGGTCTCCTTCGTGCGCTGGTTGACCAGGATGAAGCCGATGATGGACTGGTCGCCGGCAACCGAGGTGATGCCGGTATACATGAACACATCGTCTTCCTTGGCGATATAGTTGTAGCCCGCCGTGGTGACGGTCACGCCGCTCTGGCCCAGAATGGAGTTCCAGAACCCGTCCTTATATTTGCCGTAGTAGTTGTACTGCGTGGTCAGCAGGGTGGCGCTGAATACCCGGTCGATCCACTGCAGGCTCTCGTCGCCGCGCACGTCCTCCAGCGAATAGCGCACATGCGTGCCGGTCACGGCGTCCACCAGCACAACGCCCACTATGTCCTCGCCGCCCAGCAGGCCGATGGTCATGTCAATGATGGGGGCGATCCAGAAGGGCTTTCCCTCATCGTCGATTTCAAAGTTGGGCGTGCCGAATATCGTGGTGGGATACTGAAAGCGCAGATGGCGCTTGAGCAGCCGGCCGAAGTGCTCCGCGTCGGTGTACTTGATGCGCTCATCCAGCTCGATGAGCTCCGATTTTTCATTGGCCATGTCCACGATCACGTAGCCCGGAATCCCCTCGCTGCGGTTGGTGAACCACTTGATGAGATTCGCGTAGCCCAGCGTAACCACGCGCACAGGCTTTTCTTTATAATTGATCTGGGTATTGGTCTCGGCGATGACGAACTGCGAAACATATTTCGCCAGATCGCCCAGGGCGCGGTTGGCCACCAGGTTGGCGGAGCTTTCGTCCAGCTTGGGAATCATGGCGAAGTCCGCCTCGGGCAGGTCCTCCTGAAAGCTCGCGTCCAGCTTCACCTCCATGATCGCGCTGTAGCGTTTCGCCTGGAAGAAGGGCGAGGAGATCGCCCAGGCCACGCCGAAGAATACCGCCACGGCCAGGCCGATGGCCACGGGGACGCGGACGGTCTTTCGCACATAGGGCATGTATTCCGGCTTGGAGCTCGCGCCCGAAAGCAGGAACAGCAGCAGCACGAAGGACGCCAGCACCACAAAGATGTAGAGATAAAGCTCCTTTGCCTTGAGGTTCAGCGGCGGCAGCATGATGTAGTAGCCCACCAGCGCCGTGAGAAGCGCGCCGGCCGCGCTGATCACAATCTTTTTGCCCGCGCGCTCCGGCGGGATCACGGGTGGTTTTGGCCTCTTGCCCGGGTTGGGATTTGCCATTCGTTTGTCCTCCAGTTCGATCATTTTACTTTTTGCTTGCGTATTGAGCCATAATCATATATAATAATAGCATATATTTTTGAATATGGCAAGCAAAAAGTCAGAAAGTGGGTTTGTCGATGATAGATCAGCGCAAAAGCCTGGAGCGGCAGGGTATCCGCAGGCTTTCCAGTATCCAGGGCGGAGGCCTTCTGCTCATCTGCGGGCTGCAAACCGTTCTCGGTTTCGCCTTGCTCCCCCTCCTGCGGTGGGTTCCGGAGCTGCAAAGCAGCTCCTACGGGGCCTCGCTTATCGTGCTGGCGACCACGGTGCTCACCATTTGCCCCGGCGCGCTGCTCATGCTGCGCCTGCTTTCCCCCCTGGAGAGCAACAACGCGCTGCCCTTCGGCAGGCCTTTCCCCCGGGCGGACGGAAAGCGCTGGCTGCTGTGCGTGGCCCTGGTGTTCGCCGGCCTGGCGGCCTGCTTCGCCGGGAGCCTCGTCTCCGCGCTGATTTCGTGGCTGGCGGAGGAGGCCGGCATGGTCTTCGAGTCGCCGGAATTCGGCTCGCCCACCAACATCCCCATGCTGCTGGCGGAGCTGCTGGCCGTGGCCCTGGGCCCCGCCGTGATCGAGGAGCTGCTCATGCGCGGCGCGGTGATGCAGCCGCTGCGGCGTTACGGCGACGGCTTCGCCATCACGATGTCGGCGCTTCTGTTCGCCCTGCTCCACGGCAATATGGTGCAGGCGCCCTTCGCCTTCGTCTGCGGCCTGGCGCTGGGCTATATCACCGTGCGCAGCGGCAGCCTCTGGCCGGCGATGGTCGTTCACTTCATCAACAATGGCTTTTCGGTTCTCGTCAGCTACATGAACAACTATTATTCCGAGGAAGCCGTGGAGCGCTTTTCGTCCTTCTATGTCGTCGTCATTTTTGTGCTGGGGCTGGCCGGCGCCGCGCTGTATTGGGCATATTCCCAGCCCCAGCCGCAGCCGCGGTACGAGCCCGCCGGAAAGCGCGCGCCGCGGTATCTCTTCGGCAGCGTGCCCATGGTGATTGCCCTGCTGTATTTCCTGGGGTCGATTATATTGACAACGACAATGGGAAATTAAAAGCTAGATAGCCGTCACATGACCCCGGGCCCCTTGGAGCTCGACCGTTTCGTATCTCTTTTCCGGAAAAAGCAAGCTGGTATTGGCATAGACGCCGCCGTCGGCGAAAATTTCGGCGATAGAGCGGTCGAATATCAGACGCGCGCGAACCGGACCCTCCAGCAGACGGGCTTGGCTTGTGCGCGGAAAGGGCAGGCGGCCCGTGCCGGAACGGTCGGTGAAAAAAACGCCCTCCGCGCAGCCGAAGGCGAAGCGCTCGCCCTGTTCATTGCGAAGCGCCGCCGAAAAATCGCCCGGGGCCTCCAGATCGAGCACAAAGCCCTCTCCGGGCAGGGGTGCGGCGCCGCCGCTGACGGAACAGCTTTTTCCCAGAGGCGGCGAAACCGGCCGCGCCGCCAGACGCAGGCCCTCCTTCGTTTTCATGAGACAGAGCTCCCGCGCCAGGGTCATGCAGCCGCGCCAGCCGCCCGTGGGGGTTTCCCCCGCGTAGGCCCAGTTGTTCGCCCAACCGATCTGAATGGGCGGCGCGTGTTTTGCGGGGTCCGCGCGGTAAAAGGTCACGGCGGCGTAGTTATCCTGCCCGGCCTCCACGAGCAGCGGCCGCTCCGCCTCGATGGTCCTCCGGAAGCCATAGCCGTCAAACGCGCCCAGGAAGTACTGCATCCTGCCGCCGTCATAGGAGGCGGGCAGGCCCATGCTGGCCGTTAAGGCCCAGAGGGTCCCGCCGTCCGGCGCGGGCAGCGGAAACAGGTCCGGGCACTCGAAGATGCCTCCCATGCGGTTTTCTTTTTTGCCGAAGGCGCCGGTTTGCTCCCAGCGCAGCAGGTCCCTGGAATGGTAAAAGCGCAGATCATCTCCCGCCGCCACAACCATGGACCAGCCGCCCAGAATATCGTTGCGGAAAACCTTCGGGTCGCGGAAATCCCGCAGGCCCGGGTTGTCGATTACGGGATTGCCGGGGTATTTCTCAAAATGGACCCCATCCTCCGAAAACGCCAGGGATTGCCGCTCGGTTTCGCCATGGTGGGTGAAAACGGCCACGGCTTTGCCCTGCGAGACCACCGCGCTGCCGGAATAGATCTCCCCCAGCGCGTCCGGCGCGAGGGCCACGCCCAGCTCCCGCCAATGGAGCAGGTCCTCCGACACGGCGTGGAGCCAATGCATGGGGCCCGGCTTCAGCGCCCCCGGCGTATATTGGGCAAACAGGTGCCAGCGCCCGCTCTCGTCCCGGAGCAGGCCGTTGGGGTCGTTGATCCAGCCCTCCCGGGCGCAAAAATGCCAGGCGGGACGGCAGTCGCGGTTGTTTTTTGGGGACATAGAAGGCCTCCTTGGCTTTGATGGTCTATTATAACATATGGCGGCCCAAAACGCGAGCTTGAATTTTTTGAATTTTTTTTGGAAATTATTCTTGACAAATGAATATTATGTGATATAATACGTATATTCATATAAATTATGCACGATATATGCAAAGAGAGATTGTTTATGCAAAAAGTATTCATTGACGGAAGCGCGGGGACCACCGGCCTGAAAATAGAACAGCGCCTTGCCACCCGAAGGGGCATATCCCTGCTGAAGCTCCCGGAGGAGCGCCGCAAGGATTTGGCAGCGCGGGCTGAAATGATCAACGCCGCGGACCTGGTCTTCCTCTGTCTGCCCGACGAGGCCGCGCGTCAAGCCGCGGCGCTCGTGCGAAACGCGCACACCAGGCTTATCGATGCCTCCACCGCCCACCGCGTCGCCCCCGGCTGGGCCTATGGCTTTCCGGAGCTGGGGAAGGGCGCGTTCCGGGAGGCGATTCGGGAAAGCCGGCGCGTCGCGGTGCCGGGCTGCCACGCCAGCGGCTTTCTGGCCCTTGTGTATCCGCTGCTGTCGGCGGGGCTTCTGCCGAAAAACGCGGCGCTGCACTGCCTTTCGCTGACCGGCTACACCGGCGGCGGCAAGGCGATGATCGCCGATTACGAAAGCCCCGAACGCACAAACGACGACGCCCTGCGCGCGCCGGGGCTTTACGCCCTGGCGCAAAGCCACAAGCATCTGCCCGAAATGCGGGGCGTCGCGGGCCTGGAGCTCCCGCCGGTTTTCTGCCCTGTTCTCGCGGATTTTCCCCGGGGCATGGAGGTTATCGTGCCGCTGCACCGCGCCCAGCTGCGGCCAGGCACAGCGAGAGCCGATGTGCTGGCCTGCTATGAAGAAGCCTGCGCCGGCGAGGCCCTGATACGGGTCGGCCCTGCTTCGGAAGAGGATGTTCTGTCCGCCAACCAAATGGCGGGGCGGGACAGCATGCGGATCACCGTGGAGGGCAACGACGAGCGCATGACGCTGATCGCCCGCTTCGACAACCTGGGCAAGGGGGCCTCCGGCGCGGCGCTGCAATGCATGAATCTCATGCTGGGCGCGAAGGAAACGGAGGGGCTGGTGCCGTAGGGTCCAAACGTAGGGGCTCAAACGTAGGGGCTCAAATGTAGGGGCTCAAAATTTTGAGCCCATGCACATCTTATATTTTCATGCACATCTTATATTTTCATGCACATCTTATATTCCCATGCAATTTATATTTTTCATGCAAAGTATATTTTCCCAGGGTTCAAATTTTTGAACCCCTACCCCGATATGATAAAGGAGAATGAATTCAATGAACAATTCAAAATATAAAGCCGTCCCCGGCGGCGTGTGCGCCCCCAGGGGATTCAAGGCGAGCGGCATTCATTGCGGTATTAAGAAAAACAGCGACAAGCAAAAGCCAGACCTGGCCCTCATCGTCAGCGAGACAATGGCCGCCGCCGCCGCGGTATACACGCAAAATCTTGTCAAGGGCGCACCGATTCTGGTAACGCAGGCGCACCTGCAAAACGGCAGGGCGCGGGCCGTTATCTGCAACAGCGGCAACGCCAACACTTGCAATGCCGACGGCCCTGAGATCGCCGAGGCCATGTGCGCCCTGGTGCAGGAGCACACCGGCGTGGCCGCGCGGGACGTCGTCGTGGCATCCACCGGGGTCATCGGCCAGCCGCTGCCCATTGCGCCTGTCGCGGCGGGCCTGCCCGCTCTGGCCGCCGGTCTTTCGGCAAACAGCGCCGAGGCCGCCCGGGCCATCATGACCACCGACACCTTTCCCAAGGAAGCCGCCGTGGAGTTCGAGCTGGATGGCGCGCTCTGCCGGATCGGCGGCATGGCCAAGGGCTCGGGGATGATTCACCCCGACATGGCCACGATGCTCTGCTTTCTCACCACGGACGCCGCGATCAGCCCCGCCATTCTTCAGCAAGAGCTCAGCCAAACGACCGAAGGCACGCTAAACATGATCAGTGTGGACGGCGACACCTCCACCAACGATATGGCTTCCATTCTGGCCAACGGTATGGCCGGGAACGCCGAAATCACCGGGGAGGGCCCCGCCCTGGATATCTTTCGGGCGGCGCTGCGCCAGGTGATGGCGGCGCTGAGCCGCATGCTCGCCTCCGACGGCGAGGGGGCCTCGAAGCTGCTTGAATGCACGGTCACCGGCGCCGCGTCAGAACGGGACGCGCGGCTGGCCGCGAAGGGCGTAATTTCATCGAGCCTGTTCAAGGCCGCCATGTTCGGCGCGGATGCCAACTGGGGCCGGGTTTTATGCGCCCTGGGGTATTCCGGCGCGGCGATGGACGTAACGAAGATCGGCGTAGCCTTCCACTCCGCCGCCGGGGAGATCACAGTATGCGAAAACGGCGCGGGCATCCCCTTTTCGGAGGAGCTGGCCAAGGCTATCCTCAATGAAAAAGAGATTGAGATTCTGATCACCGCCGGAGACGGAAAGGCCGACGCCACCGCCTGGGGCTGCGATTTGACCTACGACTATGTGAAGATCAATGGGGACTATAGAACGTAGCCTAATATAAATCTGGAGGAAAATCACATGCCGCAATTCACCATCGGAGCCGACGGGTTCTATCTGGACGATGAAAAATTCGCCCTGCACGCGGGCTCTATTCACTACTTCCGCGTGCCGGCGGAGTATTGGGAGGACCGCCTGCGAAAGCTGAAGGCCCTGGGCTGCAACACCGTGGAAACCTATGTTCCCTGGAACATGCACGAGCCCAGGCCCGGTCTGTTCGACTTCAGCGATATGCTGGACATCGCGGGCTTTTTGAGGCTCGCGCAAAAGCTGGGCTTATATGCCATTGTGCGGCCGAGCCCTTATATCTGCGCCGAGTGGGATTTCGGCGGGCTGCCCGCCTGGCTGCTCAAGGACCCCGGCATGCGCCTGCGCTGCAGCTATGCGCCCTATCTCGCCGCCGTAAAGTCTTATTATGAGACGCTGCTGCCCATTCTCGCGCCGCTGCAAATCACGCGCGGCGGCAACATCATCATGATGCAGGTGGAAAACGAATACGGCAGCTACGGCAGCGACAAGGAATACCTGCGCTTTCTTGAAAAAAGCATGCGCGAAAACGGGATCGAGGCGCCCCTGTTCACCTCTGACGGCGGCTGGGAAAACATGCTCAGCGGCGGCACCCTGCCCCATTTGTTCAAAACGGCCAACTTCGGCAGCGGCGCGCGGAAAAACTTCGACGTGCTGCGCGGGTATCAGCCGGAAGGCCCGCTGTTCTGCTGCGAATTCTGGAACGGCTGGTTTGACCACTGGGGGGAGGAGCACCATACCCGCTCCGCCGAAGAGACCGCCGCCTCGCTGAAGGAAATCCTGGACATGGGCGGCACGGCGAATCTCTATATGTTCCACGGGGGCACGAATTTCGGCTTTGGCGCGGGTGCCAACTGCGGCCTGAAATACGAGCCCATGGTCACGAGCTACGACTACGACACCCTGCTGGGGGAATACGGGAACTATACACCAAAATACCACGCTGTGCGTAAGCTCTTATTGGACGCCCAGGGGCGCGATATCGAAAAAGAGCCCCCGCTCCCCTCCGAGCCGGTTCTTCAGACGATAGGCAAGGTAAAGCTCAGGCAAAGCGCCGCGCTGTTTGAGCATCTGGATGCTCTGGCCAGGCATCACAAAAGCGTCATGCCCGAAAGCATGGAATATTACGGCCAGAGCTTCGGCCTGATCCTCTACCGAAGCCGGCTGGAGGGCCCGCAGGAAAACTGCGACCTCTATATCGACGGCCTGGCCGACCGGGCCAGCGTGTTTGTGGACGGCAAACGGGCGGGCCAGCTGGACCGCAACGACCCGCCGGACACAAAGCTCCCCCTGGGCATTCTGCCAAAGGGCGGGCAAATCGACGTGCTGACGGACGCCATGGGGCGGGCGAATTACGGCCCGAACCTGCACGACAGAAAGGGCGCGCGCCAGATTCGTATCCAAAACCAGTTGCTGTCTCATTTCGATGTCTATTCCATGGAGCTGGAGGATTTCAGCGGCCTGGAATACCAGGACGCGGCTTCCGTGGACCCCAGCCAGCCCCAGATTCTGCGCGGGACATTCCAGGCGAAATCCCGGGGCGACTGCTTCATCCACTGCGACGGCCTGAAGAAGGGCTATCTCTTCGTCAATGGCCGCAACCTGGGCCGCTACTGGGAGATCGGCCCGCAGCAGGCGCTGTACTGCCCCGGCTGCTGGCTTTTCACCGAAAAAGAAAACGAGCTTCTCGTGCTGGAGCTGGAAGGCGGCGCGGCGCGGGAGCTTACAATAGACGATACGCCCGATATCGGGGCGGACAAAGGGAGTGCGGAAAAAGATGGATCTTACGATCAGCCATGAGCAGCGGGCGACTATTTTAGTGGAGGCCCTGCCCTATATTCAAAAATATCACAATAAGATCATCGTGATCAAATACGGCGGCGCGGCCATGCTCAACGAGGAGCTCAAGCGCCAGGTGATGGGCGACATCGCCCTGCTGCACCTGGTGGGCATCCGCGTGGTGCTGGTGCACGGCGGCGGGCCCGAGATCTCCGACCTGCTCGCGCGCATGGGCAAGGCCACAGCGTTCATCAACGGCCTGCGGGTGACGGATAAAGAGACCGCCGAGGTGGCTCTGATGGTGCTGGCCGGAAAGATCAACAAGGGCCTTGTGGCCCTTATGGAAACCTTCGGCCGCCACGCCATCGGCCTGAGCGGCATGGACGGCCGCATGATCCGCGTGCGGCAGCTGGACCCCGCCCTGGGCTATGTGGGCGAAATCGTCGGCGTAGACCCCGCGCCGGTGCTGGACCTGCTGGAAAGCGGCTACATCCCCATCATCTCCACCATCGGCTGCAACGGGGACGGCGGCGCCTACAACATCAACGCCGACACCGCCGCCGCCCATATCGCCGCGGCGTTAAAGGCCGAAAGCCTCATCTCCATGTCCGACATTCCCGGCCTGCTGCGGGATGTCAGCGATGAAAGCAGCCTTATCCGCCGGGTAAAGACAGACGACGTCCCCCAGCTGATAGAGGATGGCATTCTCTCCGGCGGCATGATCCCCAAGGTGGAGTGCTGCGTGGAGGCCCTGCGCGGCGGCGTACGCCGGGCCTTTATCCTGGATGGCCGGATCCCCCACTCCATCCTGATCGAGGTCTTAACGGACGCGGGCATCGGCACCATGTTTTTTTAGCATGCTTCTTCAAGTATTTTTGTTGACATTTTGCAAAATCTGGTGTAAAATGGCTTGACGCTGCCGGAGCGGCGGTTGTACCAGTCCCTGAATCCTCTTAGCGCTTTTCGGAACGCTAACGAAAGGGGATGGTGCCTTTATGAAAGCAACATACAGTGCTTTTTTGCAGGTGGCGCTCGAATTATTGAGCGCAGGGATGCTCAGCGACCCATCGCTGGCCATCACGGCTTTTTCAGCAGTCCTGCATCGGTTCTGCCTTTTGGTTGAACACATAAAGAAGTAACCGCCCTCGTGCCTCAGAAACACGGGCGGTTACTTCTTTAAAACTCAGCTTTGAGGATTAGAGACGGCAGCCGTGTTCCGGCAGCGTCAACCTCTATTCACATCTTAGCAGATTTCCAGCGTTTTGTCAACACCAAATCGCGAAATTTAAAAAAGTAAATTCGCGAATAAAGAAAGAGCAAAAAGCAAAAAAAGAAAAAGCAAAAAAGGAAAAGCTCATATGACAATACGCATGATGACAATTGATGACTACGACGCCGTATACGCCCTTTGGGCCAGCCTGCCGGGTATCGGCCTGCACGAGGGCGAGGATTCCCGCGAGGGGATCGCTTACTATCTGAAACGCAACCCGGAGACCTGCTTTGTAGCGGAAAACGAGCACGGCGAAACCGTGGGCGCGGTGCTCTGCGGCAACGATGGCCGCCGGGGCTATATCAACCATCTGGCCGTGCGGGAGGATTGGCGGGGCAGAGGCATCGGCAAGGCGCTCATCAACGCCTGCCTGGCCGTGCTGCGCCGGGAGGGCATCGCGCAGTGCGGTATGATGGTCTTTCGCGGCAACGAAACCGGCAACGCCTTCTGGGACGCTCTGGGCTCCCGGCGGCGGGAGGACATTCTCTACCGAAATTTGAGAACAGCAGAAATCAGTTGACTTTTTGGTTTCCGGTGCGGCGGTTGCAAAGAAGTAACCGCCCTCGCGCGTCGAAAACACGGGCGGTTACTTCTTTAATCACTTTGAGGATTAGAGACGGCAGCCGTGTTCCGGCAGCGTCGCTTTCTACTTCTATTATAGCGGCAATTATGCCGTTTGTCAAGAATTTTTTTCAGGAAAGGGCAGATCGTTATGACTACACAGGAGCTCACCAATCAATATATCGCCAACACCTACGCCCGCTTTCCCGTTACGTTTACGCGGGGGGAGGGCTCGCGGCTCTGGGACGATACGGGCAAGGAATACATCGACCTGGGCAGCGGCATCGCCGTGAATACCCTGGGTCTGGCCGACAGCGGCTGGGCGGAGACCGTGGCCGCGCAATTACGCGCGCTGGCCCACAGCTCGAACCTGTATTATACACAGCCCGCGGCAAAGCTGGCGCAGGCGCTGTGCGAGCGCAGCGGCATGCAAAATGTTTTTTTCTCCAACTCCGGCGCGGAAGCCAACGAGTGCATGATCAAATGCGCGCGCAAATACGCCGCCGACAAATGGGGCGAAAACGTCAGGCCTGTGATCGTAAGCCTGGAAAACAGCTTCCACGGGCGCACCCTGGCCACCCTCGCCGCCACCGGCCAGGCGGATTTTCACCACGACTTCGGGCCTTTTCCGGCGGGCTTCGCCCACGCAAGGCCCAATGATATCGAAAGCCTGAGACGGCAGCTGGACGAGCACGACGGGCAGTGCTGCGCCATCCTGCTGGAGCTGGTGCAGGGGGAGGGCGGCGTCGTCGCGCTGGAGCAGGCCTTCGTCCGGGAGGCGGCGAAGCTCGCGAAAGAGCGGGAGCTCCTGCTGTTGCTGGACGAGGTTCAGACCGGCAACGGGCGCACGGGCACCCTTTTCGCCTTTGAGCAGTATGACATCCGGCCCGATCTGGTCAGCACGGCGAAGGGTCTGGCGGGGGGGCTCCCCTTTGGCGCGACGCTCTTCGGCGAAGCCGTTTCCGGCACGCTGGGCCCCGGCAGCCACGGCTCCACCTTCGGGGGAAACCCCGCCTGCGCGGCAGGCGCGCTGTATGTGCTGGATCAATTGAACGACAGCCTGCTGGCCCGGGTGCGGGAAAGCGGCGCGTGGCTGCGGGCAAAGCTCCAGGCGGCCCCCGGCGTGCTGGGCCTCACCGGCCTGGGCTTGATGCTCGGCATCAAAACGGCTCGCCCGGCAAAGGAAATCGCGGCGCAATGCCTGGCGAAAGGCGTTGTTGTTCTCACGGCAAAGGACAAGGTACGCCTCCTCCCCGCCCTGAACATCCCGAGGGATCTGCTGGAAGAGGCGATTGACATTTTGATTGCGTGCATGGATGGCCAGTGAAGGGGCGTTTGCGTTTATCCCACATCAACCACAAAATCCCGCGCGCTCACATGCGTCAAATTTTCATATCCCGCTTCGGTGATGTAAACCATGTCCTCGATCCGTACGCCGCAAAAACCGGGAATGTAGATGCCCGGCTCCACCGTGACGACATTTCCCGGCCGGAGGATCTCCTCGCTTTTGGCCGACAGCGTGGGCGCTTCGTGCACCTCCAGGCCTACGCCGTGCCCTGTGCCGTGGCGGAAGTGTTCGCCGTATCCCGCGGACGCGATCACCTCCCGGGCGGCGGTGTCTACGGCTTTGCAGGGAACGCCGGGGCCGATCACGGCCAGAGCCGCCCGCTGGGCCTCCCATACGGTGTCATAGACCCGGCGGGCCTCCCCGACGGGCACGCCGATGGCAAGCGTGCGGGTCATGTCGCTGTGATATCCCTCCACCACCGCGCCGAAATCCAGCGTGAGCAGGTCGCCCTCCCGCAGCGGGCGCGCCCCGGGAACCCCGTGGGGGTTGGCGCCGTTTTCCCCCGCCACCGCGATGGTGTCGAAGGCGACGGCCTCCGCGCCGCCCCGGCGCATGGCGAAATCCAGCTCCAGGGCAATCTCCAGCTCCGTCATGCCGGGCCGAAGGAGCCCCCGCAGCCGCGCAAACGCCGCCTCGGCGATTCCCTGCGCCCTTTGGATGGCAGCCAGGGCCTCGGCGGATTTGCACAGCCGCAGCTCCCGCAGGGTATCATCCAACAGCGGTGAACGCGGATTTACCCGCACGCTTCCGCCGCACCAGGCCCGGATCCGTTCCGCGTGCTCGACCGTTACGCGCGCGCGTTCCAGCAGCAGCGTGTCGCAGTGAAATTCCCCGCAAAAAGCCAGCAGCTGCTCTTTTTTGTCGGTAAGCTCCGCCGCCGGGCAAAGCTTAACCTCCCGCCGCGCGGCCTCGATATAGCGGCTGTCGACATACAGCCGCGCGCCCTCACGGCACAGCAGCAGCATTCCCGCCGAGGAGGAAAAGCCCGTTAAAAACCGGCGGCTGACAGAGTCCTCTATCAACGCCGCGGCGTGTTTGGGCAGCGATTGGCACAGTCGCTCCATTGGGCTGGGCATCGGCACTACTCTTTTCTTTAAAATTCGCGCTCTTTTTTGCGCTGTCTTTTTTGTGTTATAAATAAGGCAAAAGCCGCTCGTCCAAAAGAATGGACAAGCGGCCTGTGATGCGTGAACGCATTAGACGGCACGGATCACGTTCCCGGAGCGCAGGCAGCGCGTGCAGGCGTAAACCCGCTTCGGGGAACCGTTGACAATCGCCTTCACGCGCTTGACATTGGGCTTCCAAGTGCGATTCGAACGGCGATGCGAGTGTGAAACCTTGATGCCGAAAGCGACTTGCTTGCCGCAATATTCACATTTTGCCATGGGGGCACCTCCTTTGCTGATTGCCGGACAATAGATTAACATTGGAATTATAGCACAACCACGGCGGGAATGCAAGCACTTTTTTCTGTTTTTTCGGCTATTTTTCTATTTTCACGCCGTTAGTGCAGACATCGGCACGACATTCACGCCGTCCGGCCTGCGGTAAGCGAAGCCGTTGCCGGTGATCACAGTCAGCGCTGCCGGGGGCTTCACTTTATCGGTGTCAATTTTTCCGGCGAATTTCTTCAGATTGGCCGCGGCTTCATCGGCAGCGCCGATGCCGAGCTTGATTTCAAACGCGCCCCAGGTGCCGTCCGCGTATTCCACAATCGCGTCCACTTCTGTGCCGCGTGAATCGCGGTAATGAAATACGCTGCCGCCGCTTGCGTCCGCATAGATTCGCAAGTCCCGGATGACCAGGGATTCAAACAAAAGCCCGAAAAAGTTCAGGTCCGCCGTCAGCTTGTCAGCGGATAAGCCGAGCGCTCCTACCGCGAGAGAGGGATCGGCAAAGTGCCGCTTGGGCGATTTGCGCAGCATATCTGCCGAGCGGATGTGAGTATTCCACGCGGGCAGGTTATCGATGACCATCAGCCGCTCCAAAGCGGAGAGGTAATCGGCGGTTGTTTCGTCGTCCAAATCCCCGTCGCTGCCTCCGGCATCTTTGGAAAGGGCGGCAAGCGTCGCTTCCGTTGAAATATTTCTTGCCAGGGATTGCAGCAGGCGTTTCACCTTATATGGGTCGCGGCGTTTCTCCGACACCCTGGATAGGTCCACCTCGGCAATCAGGGCGATGTAGTCGCTGACGAAACGCAATCCGTCCATGACATTTTCGCCGATCATGCCCGGCCAGCCGCCCAACGTCATTTTTTCCGCGAAATCGCCAAGCTCGAACGCCACAGATTCGGATACGGGCGCTTCCCCGCGCATCAGGGCGGCAAGGCCCACTTCGCCGGTAGACCAGCCCTTTTCAAAGAAGGACATCGGGCGCATCTTGATGACAGAAAATCTTCCCGCGCCGGAATGCCGCCGCGCCTTGTCATCGGGCGTGGCGGAGCCTGTGAGGATAAACTGACCCTTCAGCCTCCGCTCGTCTACCTCCCGGCGGACATAATTCCAAATCTGCGGATATTCCTGCCATTCATCAAGCAGGCTCGGCGCCGCGCCCGTGAGAACGCTCCTCGGATCGATTTGCATTTTGATTTTCACTTGCTCGTCCGCGTCAAAATGAACGACGCTGGCGGCCATTTGCTTTGCCGTCTCTGTTTTTCCGCAGCCCTTCGTTCCCTCAATGAGAACCGCCCCCGCGCTTTGGAGGCGCTCGGCAAGCGTTTGGTCCGTAAATCTTTTATGGTAATTCAAAGCCTTTCACCTCGCAACAGGGATTTATTCCATGCCAGTATATCACGCCATCCGCTAAATTGCAATAGAAACATCCGCTAAATTATGAATTCAGCAGCGGTGCTTTTTTCGCCAAACTTCTTGCGTTTTGCCGGGCAATGTGATAAAATGCATATCTGGAAAGATATTCCGTGGGGAGGAGAGGTGGCATGGCAGGCAAAAAAAGCGAAAACCATACGCACTTTACTTTACGGCTTGTGGTGATCGCCCTTTCATGCGCATTGGCGTTTGCTGTAGGCTTGTCCTCGTACAGCGCGTACCGGTACCGCCTGGAAAACAAACGGATCAAAGCGAGCGAGGATGTGCTGGTTTACGCGAAGGACGACGAGCTGGCCGCGCTGAAAATCGAGCAGAGAATCAGCAAAGCCGTAGAGGATGCATACGCGACATATCAGGCGGACATGCAAAACATCCTGGCTGTTGCAGGGATTATCTTCACTCTGTTTTCCATTGGCGTCCCGCTCATGCAGTACCAGTTTATGACGAAGGAGCGGGTGAACGAATTTGATGAGAAAATAGCAGCGCTCAAAGGCAACCTCGAAAAAGTAGAGGAAATGAAAAGAGACATCCAGGCGTTGAAAGACGATGTCTCAAGAGCAAAGGCAACATATGAAACCGCGGTATACAAACAGTTCGGAACAACCACCGTAGGGATGGTCATTCCCTTTGGCGGGCTTGACTGGCTGGTATTGAGGATAGTAGAAGGCCGGGCCCTGCTGATTACAAAAGATATCGTTAAGCTTATGCCGTATCATGAGTTTGACGGGGATATCACATGGGAGCATTGCAGCTTGCGTAAGTATCTGAACGGCGAATTTTACGGGGAGTTCAGCGAGGACGACCGCAAGCGAATCGAACCAACCCAAAACCAGAATCCCAATACGAGGTATGTTACGGCGGACGGAAAAACCGAGGTAAACACCAGAGGCGGAAACCCGACGCGGGACAGCGTTTTCCTCTTAAGCATAGAGGAAGCGAAGCAGTGCTTTCACACGACAGAGAAGGAAATACTATCTGACTGGGATGACGTTATGCCAAAGACATACCCACAAAGCGACGAGATGACAGCGGAATATGGTAAAGAACCGGCCTGGTGGTGGCTGCGGTCGCCCGGCATCAATCAGTATGACGCCGCGAATGTCTTCGGTGAAGGCAGTATTAACCTCGGTGGTCGCTGGGTCAATAGCAGGGTTGGCGGTGTGCGCCCTGCTTTGTGGCTTAATCTGGAATCTGATATCGCTTAGGGCGCTTTCCGGATGACTTTCCGGAGGATAAAAAAATTTTTTGCTTGACAGAACGCGCGATGCTTGTTATAATACATACGTTCCCGCGCGAGAGTGGCGGAATCGGCAGACGCGCACGTTTGAGGGGCGTGTAGGTAACTCCTGTACGGGTTCAAGTCCCGTCTCTCGCACCATCGGCCAAACGCTCAACGTCTTGATTTTCAAGAGGTTGAGCGTTTTTGTTTTTCTCAAAAATTATTTTGGTGTTTATTGTCTCAAAAATACGGCGTTGAGCGCCATTTTTTCAACAAATGATTCACTTGCCATCTATCCGCATTTGTGCTAGAATAACATCACATCAAACACAGGGAGTGAACCGTATTGCCTGATCGGCTGCGCGTGCGCGCGCAATATGACGCCGTCATCCTCGGAAGCGGGCTGGCGGGGCTCTATGCTGCCCTTCGGCTCGGGGAGGCCGGGCGCGGGGCTTCTCACCGCGTGCTCATCCTCTCAAAGGATTCCCGGGAAATCTCTGGCAGTTCTCTTGCCCAGGGGGGCGTTGCCGCCGTGCTGGAGCAGTGCGGCGACAGCTTCGCGCTGCATCTGGAGGATACCCTCGTGGCGGGGAACCATATCAACGACCGCGCCGCCGTGGAGGTACTTGTGCGGGAGGGCCCGGAGGATGTGCGCCGGGTGATGGAAATGGGTGTGGAGTTCGACCGCACCCCCGAAGGAACGCTGGCCAAAACCCTGGAGGGCGGCCACAGCCGCCGCCGCATTCTGCACCACGCCGACCAAACCGGCAAGGAGATGGTGGACAAGCTCCTGCCCCGGGTGCTCGCGCAGCCCAGCGTCACGCTGCTGGAGGATACCACCGCCTATGCCGCCGCGCGGACGGAGGACGGCTTCCGGGTGGAGCTGCTCCACGCGGGCAAAAACTACCGGATCCACTGCCGTTACCTGCTGCTGGCCACGGGGGGCATCGGGCGGGTTTACCGCCACACGACCAACCCGCCGGTTTCCACGGGGGATGGCATCCGTCTGGCGTATGAGCTGGGCGCGCGCATCAAAAACCTGAGCTTCGTGCAGTTCCACCCCACGGCCTTCGACGCGCCGGATACCCACGAGCAATTTCTCATCAGCGAGGCCGTGCGGGGCGAGGGCGCGTGGCTGCTCAACAGCCATAAAGAGCGCTTTATGCAAAGCTACGACCCCCGCCTGGAGCTGGCGCCCCGGGATGTCGTTTCCCGCGCCATTCTATCGGAGGCCCGCCGGGTGGGCTCGGAGCGGTTTTACCTGGACATCACCCACCAGGACGCGGCGTTTGTGCGCGCGCGCTTTCCGGGAATATACGCCGCCTGCCTGGAGCGCGGGGTAGACATCACGCGGGAGCTGATCCCTGTTTTCCCCTGCCAGCATTATTCCATGGGCGGCGTGGATGTGGATCTGGACAGCCGCACGGACGTGCCCGGGCTTTACGCCGCGGGGGAATGCGCCCACACCGGGCTGCACGGCGGCAACCGCCTGGCCAGCAACTCCCTGCCGGAGGCCCTCGTGTTCGGCAGGCGCGCCGCTGAAACGATTCTTTCCCATGCGCAAGGCGCAATGCGCGATGCGCGATTAGACGAGGCCGCGGAGCCCATTGAAGTGACCGGCCCGGCCTTCGCGCCGGAAAAAGCCGAGGAGCTGCGTGCTATGATCCAGGAGACCATGCAGCGGGCATACTTTGTTTTTCCGGACCCGGAGGCGCTGCCGGAGGCCGCGCGGCGGATGCGGGAGCTCTACGCGTCCCTCAAGCGGGCGGATTACGCGCCCAACAAGGCCTTTGCGGAAACGCTTTCCCTGGCCTGCGTGGCCTGTTTGATTTTAGAAGAAGCGAAGGAGCGGTTGAAATGATTCCTCAATTCACCATTGATGAAGTGATCCTGCGCGCGCTGAAGGAGGATATCGGCTGCTGCGATATTTCCAGCGCGGCGCTCTTTTCCCCCGAACAGCGGGGGGAGGCCATATTGCTTGCCAAAGGCTCCGGCGTGTTCTGCGGTGGCGGGGTATTTGCCCGCGTGTTCACGCTGTTGGAGCAATCCGCGCTTGTTACACTGCGCAAGGACGACGGCGAGCGCTTCGAGAGCGGCGAAATCCTCGCCAAAATTGAGGCGCCGGTAACCGTTCTGCTCCAGGGCGAGCGCACGGCGCTGAATATCCTGCAGCACCTTTCCGGCATCGCCGGGATGACGGCGGACATCGTTCAGCGGGTGGAGGGTACCGGGGCGCGCATCAGCGACACCCGCAAAACCCTGCCCGGTCTGCGCGCGCTGCAAAAATACGCCGTTACCTGCGGCGGCGGAAGGAACCACCGCTTCAACCTCTCTGACGGGGTGATGCTCAAGAACAACCACATCGACGCCTGCGGCTCTATCTCAAAAGCGGTCGAAATCCTGCGGGCCCGCATCGGCCACATGGTCAAGCTTGAGGTGGAGGCCCGCGATCTCGAAGAGCTCCGCCAGGCACTGGAGGCGGGGGCGGATATCATTATGCTCGACAATATGTCCGTGGAGGAAACGCGGCGGGCCGTGGAGCTGACGCGCGCCGATGCGCGCAATGCCGGCGTTCTGCTGGAGGCCTCCGGCGACGTGACGGCGGAAAACGTCCGCGAGGTGGCGCTCACCGGCGTGGATATCATCTCATTGGGCGCGCTGACGCACTCCGTAAAGGCCGCGAATATTTCTTTTCGCATTGTGCGCCCGCCAACGCAACAGTAAGGGCTTTTTTTGACACTATATACATGTCGCGGTCGTAGGGGTTCAAAAATTTGAACCCTGCTTTCCCAGGGTTCAAAATTTTGAACCCCTACACCGCGATCATTTCAGAACAGGGGGTCCTATCATGAGAAAACATATCCGGTCAACTGTCATTCTTCTGCTTGCCCTCGCGCTGCTGTGCGGCTTTGCCGCCTGCGGGGTAAGGATGGAAAAATCGCACCCAAACACCATAGATTTGGCCATGCCGGTTCCGTCGGCCAATTATGAAGCGGACATGGAGGAGGTGGGCTATGTCGTTGAGCAAAACGCGGTCCTCCAAAGAGCCCTGGCGGACGTCGAGTCGGCGGGCGGCCCGGCGGACAGCGGCCCTGCCGAACCGAAAACCGGCGCCCGCAAGCTCATCAAGGACGTCAGCGCCGCTGTGGAGACCAAGCAATTCGACAGCTACATCGAAACGATCAAAGCAAAAGCCGCGGCCATGGGCGGGCACGTGCAGAGCTCCAGCATCAACGGCTACGGCTATGGGGATGAGAGCCTGCGCTGGGCGAGCCTTGTGCTGCGCGTCCCGGCGGCGCAACTGGAAGCGTTCCAGGCCGCCCTGGAGGACGAGGCCCGCCTCACCCGGATGAACGAATCCATCCGGGACGTCACCATGGAATACACCGACGTGGAGGCCAATATCCGGGCGCTGCAAACCGAGCGGGACGCCCTGCTCGGCATGATGGAGCGCTCCGGCGCGCTGGAGGATCTGATCCGCGTGCAGGAGCGTCTCAGCGAGGTGCGTTACAGGCTCGACAGCCTGGAATCCCAGCTGAGGCAGCTTGGCGACCTTGTTGACCTGAGCACCGTGACCCTGGATGTACAGGAGGTGCAGCGCATCGCGCCGCCCAGGCCCGATGGCTTCTGGAAACGGGCGGGCAGCACCTTTGTGGAAAGCCTGCGCTCCATTGGCCGGGGCATTCAGGATATCCTCGGCTGGCTCCTGGGCTATCTGCCGTATCTGCTGCTGGCAGCCGCGGCTGTCGCCGTATGCGCGCTGCTGGTCCGGAGGCGCCGGAGGAAGCGCAGGGCTTCAAAAGCTTGAGTCCAAAACAAAACCACAGGCTAGGGGTTCAAAATTTTGAACCCCTACCTGGATGGTTTCCCGAGGCCGTAGGGGCTCAAAAATTTGAGCCCTGGAATGGTTCAAAAATGTTCCCAGGGTTCAAAATTTTGAACCCCTACCTGGGTGGTTTCCCGAGGCTGTAGGGGCTCAAAAATTTGAGTCCATGCCTATTTAAACCCAAACAAAATTACTCAAACACAGAGTGAGGAGCTTCATGCGTTATAACGCCGTATTATTCGATTTCGATGGCACCTTTGCCGATACCAGCCAGGGCATTCTGCTGTGCCTGAACGCCGCGCTGGAGCAAATGGGCTATCCCCCGCGGAGCATGCCGGAGTTCCGCCGGTTCCTGGGCCCGCCCATCCAATACAGCCTCAGGGAATTCGCCGGCATGGACGAGAATGAGGTTCAGCGCGCGGTCGCGCTCTATAGAGAGGGCTATGCCGCCGGCGGCTGTTTTCGCCTGCGCGTCTATGACGGCCTGGAGGAGCTTCTGCTTCGCCTGCGGGCCGCGGGAGTCAAAACCGGCATTGCCAGCTCCAAGCCAACGGTATATCTGGAACAGATTCTGCGGGGCATCGGCAAGCGGCGGCTGCTCGACGCCGTGTGCGGGACGGATAAGGACCACGCGGAAAGCGGCAAGGCGGACATCATCCTGGAGGCGGCCAGGCAGTGCGGCGTGCCGCCGGAGCGCTGCCTCATGGTGGGCGACCGCAAATTTGACATAGAAGGCGCCCGCGCGGCGGGTATGGCCAGCGTGGGCGTGTTATACGGCTTCGGCGGGCGCGAAGAGCTCGAGGAGGCCGGCGCCGATTATATCGCGGAGGACTGCGGAGCGCTGAAACGGATTGTTTTGGGGTGATACGCGGGCTTCAGGCTTTTGAATCCCCGCGGGCAAGCCCCTTCACATAGCCGTCAATGGCGTCCGCCACGCGGCGGGAGACCCGGACAGCCTCCACCACGGTTTTGGCGCCCGTTACCACGTCGCCGGAGGCGAACACGCCCTCCCTGGTGGTGCGGCCGCATTCGTCCACGACCACCAGGCCGGTGCTGCTGACGTCAATGCCCTCTGTGGAGGACACAATCACCGCCCTTGGACCCTGGCCCACCGCGATGATGACGGAATTCGCCGGGTACAGCCGCTGCGTCCCCGGAACAGGCTCTGTTTTTTCCTGCCCGTTCTCATCGCTGAACACGCGGGAATCCGCCAGCAGGACCCCTTCTTCCACAAAAGCCGCAACGCTTTTAAAATACTCAAATTTTACACCGTCCATCTTGGCGTAAGCCAGCTCTACATCGTGGGCGGTGACGGCGGATTCTCCCCGGTCGCAGATGATATAGACCTCCCTGCTCCTGTGGCGCAGCGCCGTGCGGGCCACATCCATGGCCACATTTCCGGCGCCGATGACCAGCACCCGCTCCCCCAGGTCGTACACCGCCGGGTTGCGCAGATACTCAATGGCAAAATGCACGTGCCCCAGGCTCTCGCCCTTGATGCCCAGCCGGTTGGGCCGCCAAACGCCCGTGCCCACAAAAACGGCCTGAAACCCGTCGCGGAACAGGTCGTCGATGCTCAGGCACGCGCCGATGGTCGTGTTGGGCCTGATTTTTACGCCGGAACTCAGCAGCTTCGCCTTGAGCCGGTCCAATATGCTTTTGGGCAGGCGGAACTCGGGGATGCCGTAGCGGAGAATGCCGCCGATCTGGTCGTTCCCCTCATACAGGGTAACGTGGTAGTTTCTTTGGGAAAGTAAAAACGCGATCGTAATCCCCGCCGGGCCGGAGCCGATGATGGCGACCCTGCCGCTTTCTCCCGAGGAGACCTCCGGCGTGTGGATGTTCAGATAATAATCCGAAATATACTGCTCAATGGCGCTGATATGCACCGGCATGGATTTCTTGCCCAGAACGCAGTGCCCCTCGCACTGGTTTTCCTGCGGGCATATGTGGGAGCAGACGATCGACAGCGGATTGTTTTCGAACAGCAGCCGGCCGGCCAGCTCCACCTGGTTGCCCAGCAGCAGGTGAATGGCTTCCTTTATGGGGGTGCGCACGGGGCAGCCCTGCATGCAGTGGGGATTTTTGCATTGCAGGCAGCGCCTGGCGTCGTCGATGATGTGCTTATTCAAGATTGCGCCTCCTGTGCGAAAAAAACTGAAAATCATGGATTGACCAAAGCGGGCGCGCATGCTATAATCTCCATTGGGAGGTGAGGCTTTGAAAACCCAGGAATCGGCGGAAAATTATCTGGAAACCATCTTGATGCTGCGTAAAAGCGGAGCCCCCGTGCGCTCCATCGATATTGTCAACGAGCTGGAATACACCAAGCCCAGTGTGAGCGTAGCCATGAAAAATCTGCGTGCTGCGGGGCATATCGCCATGGATGACGAGGGCCATATCACGCTGACGGAAAGCGGGGAAACCATTGCCGAAACCATGTATGAGCGGCATATTTTTATTTCGAATTGGCTCATCGCCCTGGGCGTGGACAGCGAAACCGCCGTCAGCGACGCCTGCAGGATGGAGCATGCCATGAGCGGGCAAAGCTTCGCGGCGATCAAGAAGCATATAGAGCAGCTGTGAGCACTGTGTGCGCCCGTTGGCAACCAATATTCAAAATTACGCAAGAGGTCAATGATGGAATAATCTCAGCCCCGTGAATGCCATCACCATGTCCAATTGGTCGGCGGTTTCGATCACCTGGCCATCGCGGATGGAGCCGCCGGGCTGGGCGATGTAGCGCACGCCGGAGCGGGCCGCCCGCTCCAGGTTGTCGCCGAAGGGGAAGAAGGCGTCGCTGCCCAGGGCGACATCATGGAATTGGGAGAGCCAGGCCTGCTTTTCTTCGAAAGAGAGCGCTTCCGGCTTTGATGTAAAATAGCCCTGCCATTTGCCGTCGCCGAGCACGTCCGCCTCGTGGCCGGAGACATAGAGGTCCATGGCGGTGTCGTATACCGGGCGGGGCAGATGGGGCAGGAAGGGCAGCGCGAGCGCCTTCGGGTGCTGCCGCAGATGCCAGATGTCCGCCTTGTCCCCCGCCAAACGGGTGCAGTGAATCCGGCTTTGCTGCCCCGCGCCCACGCCGATGGTCTGGCCATCCTTCGCGTAGCAAACGGAATTGGACTGGGTGTATTTCAGCGTGATCAGCGCGATGAGCAGATCCCGCCGGGCGGATGCCGGCAGGCAGGTGTTTCGCGTGACAAGCTTTTCCAGCCAGGCGCCGTCGATCTTCACCTCGTTGCGGCCCTGCTCAAAGCTGACGCCGAACAGCTGCTTGCGCTCAATGGGCGCGGGCGTGTAGGCCGGGTCAATGGCCACGACGCTGTATGCGCCCTTGCGCTTTGCTTTTAAAGCCTCCAGGGCCTCGGGCGCGTAGCCGGGGGCGATGATGCCGTCGGAAACCTCGGGCTGGATCAGCAGGGCTGTGGGCAGATCGCAGGGCTCGCTCAGGGCGATCCAGTCCCCGAAGGAGGACATGCGGTCGGAGCCCCGGGCCCGGGCGTAAGCGCAGGCCAGGGGTGAAAGCGCCATGCCCTGCGCCCGGTAAACCCGGCGCAGCGTTTCGTTCAGCGGCTCGCCCACCGCCGCCCCCGCGGGGCTGACGTGCTTGAACGAGGCGGCCGCAGGAAGCCCTGTGGCCTCCCGCAGCTCGCGCACCAGCTGCCAGGCGTTGAGGGCGTCCAGAAAATTGATATACCCCGGCCGGCCGTTGAGAACCTCAATGGGAAGCTCGCCCGCCTCCATAAAGATTCTGGAGGGCTGCTGGTTCGGGTTGCAGCCGTACTTCAATTGGAATTCTTTCATGCGATCACCCTCAAAGCTTGATTTTAATGCAGCTTGTTTTCGATCTTTGTCTGCGTCTCGCCGGTGAGAAGGTTGATGTAGCGCACGAACAGCGCGACCTTGTTCTCTTCGTCCAGCGCGGCCCAAAGGGTGCGGGTGAAGGAGTCGATGCTGCCGCTGAGCGCTACGCGCACGGGCTCCCCCGCGAAGCTGGGGATGACCGGGTTGCCGTCGTTTTTGTAGGTATGAATCAGATGGCCCTCCCCGATAACGGGGGTATCGAACTCGTAGAAGAAGCGCTGGCAGGTTTTCTGCGCGCTCTCGCTGGCCTTAAGGACGCTCATCTGATAGGAAAAGCTCTGCCGCGCTTTCGTGAAGATCGCGCTGACGCGGGGGGTATAATGCGGCGGATCCGGCTCATAGCTGCGTGTGCGCAGGGCCTCGGCGAAGGTTTTTCCGTCCCGCAAAAACTCATAGATGGTATCGGTCTGGTCGCCGTTGGTGATGATGGTCTGGTTGCCCAGCACCCGCACCGGGGAATAGATCACCAGGGAGGGGTCCCGCAGCTTCGACATGTCGTAGGGATGTGTGCGCAGCCCGCTGCCGTCCTTGATAAAGATACGATTGCGGCTGTTTTCGCTGCGGCCCATAATGAAATAAGCGACCACCGCGTTTTGTCCATCGCAGTGGTATCCGATGAGAATGCCGCGCCCGGGATAGGTGTTTCCGTTCAGATATGTCTGGGGTGTTTTCATTCTGCCACTCCTTTCGTATACAAAGAATATTTTACAACAAAACGCTCTGTTTGTCAAATTCTTTCTGTCTCATTCCTCTCTTACTTATATTTTTCTTGACAAATGAGAACGTATGTGCGATAATGGTTTCGCATCTTGCAATACAGATTCAAGTATGTTATAATTATCGGCAGAAAGGAAGCTTTGCATATGCCCGGCATAGACAAAAGAAAAGCAGCGATACAATGTGCGGAAGATGAAATAAGAAGCAGTAAAATTGAGCATGGGATTCTTTTTGATTTGGCGGGCAATATATTATGGAAAAAGAATGGAGAGAAAGATCGGATCGACTTCACCAGGCAGGAAATCAAATCTATGGATGGACGTATTTTTTCACACAACCATCCTGACATGTCTCCCCCGGCTCCCAAGGACGTTTATATGCTCTGGCGTTGTAAACTAAAAGAGCTTCGAACCTGTAACAAATATGGAAGCTATAGCTTGAAAGCGCCGGATCAATGGAAAAACTCCATTGAAGATCAAGAATCGCTCATTGCTGCGTACTGGGCGATTGATCATAGAATTGGTTTTCATTATCGTTATATTGCAGCCGCCTCGGGAAAAAGCATATTTTATTATCTGGATGAAATTCAGGAAAAAGCCATTCAAGAACTCTGTCAGAAATACGAAATTGAATTCATTTGGGAGGTGCTAATGTGAATCAGAGCGAAGCATTCTTTACGCTGGACGACCGCCCTTTTAAGCGCGATTTGGAGACAGGCGAAATCTTGAGAGATCCGGAAACAGGCGAATTGATCCAAATCAGCAGGGAAGAATACAATGACCTGCTCGCGGAGCACATCAGGAAATTAAGATTCGAAACAAAGGCAAGCTAATCCATGCAAGTGAAGACCGATACTATACCGTGATGGCGGTATAGTATCGTTTGCTCATAGGATAGGGAGGTTTTGCACTACATGTTTGCCCGTATCAACAGCATGGGCTGTTACGGCCTGGAGGCCTTCTGCGTGGAGGTGGAGGCGGATATCCCGCAGGGGCTGCCCCGCTTCGATATCGTCGGCCTGCCGGACACCTCCGTGAGCGAGGCGCGGGAACGCGTGCGCTCCGCGATGAAAAACAGCGGCTACGACTTTCCCTATAGCCGCATCACTGTCAACCTTGCCCCCGCCGACCGCCGCAAGGAAGGCCCTCTCTATGATTTGCCCATCCTCATCGCCCTGCTGGCGGCCAGCGGCCAGCTGCGCGGGGGCGGGATGCAGGACGAGGCCTGGCAGCGCACCGCCTTCATCGGCGAGCTCAGCCTGGATGGCTCGGTGCGCAAGGTCAACGGCGCGCTCCCCATGGTGATCCAGGCCCGGGACGCCGGCTGGAGGGAGGTTTTTCTTCCCGCGCAAAACGCCGCCGAAAGCGCGGTGGTGGAGGGTATCACGGTCTATCCGGTCAATGATGTGCGGGAGCTGCTGGCGCATCTGCGCGGGCAAAATAAAATCGACCCCGCGAAACCCCTGGAGGATCCCGTGGAGACGGTTTTGTCCCTGGTGGATTACGCCGAGGTGAAGGGCCAGCAGGAGGCGCGGCACGCCCTGGAGATCGCGGCGGCGGGCAACCACAACGTGCTGATGATCGGCCCGCCGGGCTCGGGAAAGAGTATGCTGGCCGAGCGCCTGCCCACAATTCTGCCTCACATGACCCGGGAGGAGAGTCTGGAAACCACGAAGCTCTATTCCGTGGCGGGCAAGATGCCGCCGGACACCTCCCTCATCCGCACGCGGCCCTTCCGCTCGCCCCACCATACGGTATCGGCCGCGGCGCTTTCGGGCGGGGGCAGTATTCCGCGCCCCGGCGAGCTGAGCCTGGCCCACAACGGCGTGCTCTTTCTGGACGAGCTGCTGGAGTTCGACCGGGCCGCCCTGGAGGTGCTTCGCCAGCCCCTGGAAAACCGCACGGTAACCATTGCCCGCGTGGCCGGCACGGTGAAATACCCCTGCACCGTGATGCTCGTGTGCGCCATGAACCCCTGTCCCTGCGGAAATTACGGGCATCCCACCAAACGCTGCAGCTGCCCTCAGGGCGCGGCGCAGCGCTATCTTTCCCGGGCCTCGGGGCCGCTGCTGGACCGCCTGGATATTCATATTGAGGTGCCGCCGGTGGACTTTTCCCGCCTGTCGGCCAAGGGGCCGAGCGAGAGCTCCGCCGCGATACGCGCCAGGGTCAACGCGGCGCGGGCCGTGCAGGAGGAGCGTTTCCGGAACACCGGCATTTTCGCCAACGGCCAGATGAGCGCCGCCATGACCCGCAGCCACTGCCAGCTGGACAGCCAAAGCCTTGAGCTGCTCCGGCGCGCCTTCGATACCCTGGGGCTTTCCGCCCGGGCCTACGACAAGATTCTCCGCGTGGCCCGCACCATCGCGGATCTGGAGGGCCGGGAAAGCATTGACGCGCAGCACATCGCCGAGGCGATTCAGCTGCGCAGCCTGGACCGGAAGTTCTGGGCGGAGCGGTAATAAAAAAGCCAAAAGCTTTAGCAGAAAGAAGGCTGCCTATGTCTGACGCGCACAAAAACGCCGGCCGATTCATGGGTTTTGCCGGCGCCTATAACGCCGTACGCCCGGCTTGTCCCCAATATGTCGTGGAAATCCTGACCCGCTATCTTGGCCGTCGCCCGGAAACGGTGGTGGACCTCGGCTGCGGCACAGGGCTCTCCACCTTTATATGGAGCGATGCGGCGGGTCGGGTGATCGGTATAGAACCCAGCGCCGATATGCTTGCCGAGGCAATGGAAAGCGCAAAGCAACTGCCAAACGTCGTGTTTGGGCAGGCCTTTTCGGATAACATCGGCCTCGAAAGCGGGATCGCCGATATCGTGACCTGCTCGCAGTCGTTCCACTGGATGGAGCCGGTCTCCACCCTGCGTGAGGTGCGCCGTTTGCTGAAGCCGGGGGGCGTGTTCGCCGCATATGACTGCGACTGGCCGCCAGCTTGCTGCGCCGACGTAGATCTGGCTTATCAATTGCTGTTTGAAAAGGTTTACCAAATAGAGCGGGAAGATGAGAAGCTCAAAAAGGCCTTCATCCAATATCCGAAGAACCGGCACCTGGAAAATATGCGGATCTCCGGAGCTTTTCGATATATACGGGAGCTGGTATTTGCCAGCGTTGAAGCAAGCGACGTGGAACGCTTTATCGGAATCGCGCTGTCACAGAGCAGGCTGCGGGCCGTTTTGAAGCAAAGTCCCACGCTGATTGAGGAGGAGCTGGCCATGTTCCACCAAGCTGTGGAGCGGCATTTTGGCAGTCAAACGCGGCGGATTGATTTTTGTTATCGCATGCGGATCGGCGTGGTGTAGGCGGGGCGTTTGTGTTTTTATTCACGCCTCCCGCCCGAAGTCACAGACCTCCCGCAGCGTGCAGGCCCCGCATTTCGGCCTTCTTGCCACGCAGACCGCTCTGCCGTGCAGCACGCAGCGGTGGCAGAAGTTGTTGCTCTCCGCCGGGTCCAGAAGCGCCCGCAGCTCCCGCTCCACCCGCTCTGGATTTTTTGTGTTCACCAGCCCCAGCAGGTTCGTTATGCGGATCAGATGGGTGTCCGTCACCACGGCGGGCTGGCCGAAGATATCCCCCAGAATCAGGTTCGCTGTTTTGCGGCCCACACCGGAAAGGGACGTCAGCTCCTCCATGGTGGCGGGCACCTTGCCGTTATGCCGCTGGCATAGCTGCTGTGAAAGGGCAATCAAATCCGCCGCCTTGGTGCGAAAAAAGCCGCAGGAGCGGATGAGCTCCTCCACATCGCCCTGCTCCGCCCGGGCCATGGCATCCGGTGTGGGATAGCGCGCGAACAGGGCGGGGGTCACGAGGTTCACCCGGGCGTCGGTGCACTGCGCGGCAAGCCGCACGGCCACCAGCAGCCGAAACGGCTCCTTTTCCGTCAGGGAGCACAGCGCTTCGGGGTACGCCTCTTTTAGAAGCGCCACGCATTTCGCCGCCTTGTCCGCCAAAGGAGATAATGGCGCGTTCAACAGATCGTCCCTCCCCCTATGATCATATCGTCTTCATACAGCACAACCGCCTGGCCCGGCGTGATGGCCCGCTGGGGCTCGTCGAAGACCACGCGCAGCTCCTTCGGTCCCGTTTGCTCGGCGGTGGCCCATTGCTCCGTCTGGCGGTAGCGCAGCTTCGCCTTGCAGCGCAGCGGACGCTCCAGGCGCTCATACGCGATGAGATTGAGCTCCCGGGCCATGAGCTCCCGGGAAAAAAGCAGCGCGGGATCTCCCACCACGACGATATTTTCCGCCGGGCGGATCTCGCAGACATAGCCCGGCTGCTCCAGCGCGAGCCCCAGGCCCTTGCGCTGGCCCAGGGTATAGCGGGCCGTTCCTTTGTGCGTGCCCAGCCGGTTTCCCTGCGGATCGACAAAATCGCCGGGCGTCAGCGGCGCGCCGGTATAACGCTCCAAAAACGCGCCGTAATCGCCCTCCGGCAAAAAGCAGATATCCTGGCTGTCGCGCTTGGCGGCGTTGGCGAAGCCTTGGGCGGCGGCGTATTCGCGCACCTGCCGCTTGGTCAGCTCGCCCAGGGGAAACAGGCAGCGCGCCAGCTGCCCCTGCGTGAGGGAATAGAGCACATAGCTTTGGTCCTTGGATAGATCGCGGGCCTTGCGCAGAATCCAGCGGCCCGCCGCCCCGTCATATTCCCGGCGGACATAGTGACCGCTGGCCACGGCGTCATAGCCCAGCTCCTCCGCCCGCCGCAGCAGCGCCTCGAATTTCACATAGCGGTTGCAGACGACACAGGGGTTGGGCGTTTCGCCCCGCAGATAGCTCTCGCAGAACTCCCGCACGACAGTCTCCCCGAACAGCTCCCGCCGGTCCAGCACCTCAAAAGGGATGCCCAGCCGCGACGCGACGCCGCGGGCATCCGCAATTTCATTGTTCACCGCGCCTTGCGTCTTGCGGTTTAATTCCAGGGTGATCCCCCGGCATTCATGGCCCTGCTCCAGAAGCAGCGCGGCGGCCGCGGAACTATCCACGCCGCCGCTCATGGCAATTACAATTCTCAATTCTCAATTCTCAATTCTCAATGATTTCCCAGCCGGATCATCTCGTCGATGCACTTGCGGGCATCGCGCAGGGTATCGCCGTCCAGGATAATTTCTTCTCCGCCCTGCCCCCGCAGCGCCAGCAGAACGTCCGGCAGCGTGGTCAGCTTCATGTTGGGGCAGATGAGCTTGCCGCTGAGGCCGTAGAAGCGTTTCTCCGGGCATTCGTATTGCAGATGCTCCGCGATGCTCAGCTCCGTGCCGATGATGAACTCCCGCGCGGAGGACGCCTTGGCGTAGCGCATGATCCCGGCGGTGGAGCCGACGTAATCCGCCAGGGCCACCACGGCGGGCACGCATTCCGGGTGCGCCAGCACGAGGGCGCCGGGGTGGGCCGCCTTCGCGCGCTTCACCTCCCCGGGCGTGACGGCGGCGTGGATCGGGCAGCCGCCCTGCAGCAGCCTGATCTCCTTTTCCGGGACCTGCTTCGCCACATAGTCGCCCAGGTTGCAATCCGGGACGAAGAGAATTTTTTCATTGGGCAGCCTGCGGACGATCTCCACCGCGGAGGAGGAGGTCACGCAGACGTCGCAGAGCGTTTTCAGGCTTGCCGTGGTGTTGATATACGCGACCGTGGTGTGTTCCGGAAACCGGGCCTGTGCGGCGGCAAGCATCTCGCGGTCCATCTGCTCGGCCATGGGGCAGCCCGCGCCGGGCTTCGCGAGAATCACGGTTTTCTCCGGCGAAAGCAGCTTTACGGTTTCGGCCATAAAGCGCACGCCGCACATGAGCATCGTGGCCTGCGTCTGCCGCGCCGCGGCCGCGCTCAGGGCAAAGGAATCCCCTGTCACGTCGGCGATTTCAAGGATCTCCCGCGCCTGGTAGCTATGCGCGAGGATGCAGGCGTCATTTTCTTTTTTGAGCCGCAGGATCTCGGCCTGGAGCTGTGCGATGGTCATTGGCGAACCTTTATGCGGCATAAATCTGTACCCCTGTATTCTGTATTTCCCGGTCAATGCGGGAATCGTTTATGACCTCACAGGTATCAATTAGATCAATCTCTTTTCGAAGCGCTTGCTCAACATCATAGCCAAACCCATAAAACGCAAGCCCCATCAACCCGCTGTCTACCAGCAGGTCAACATCGCTGACGGGCCGGGCCTCGCCTCTGGCGTACGAACCGAAGAGCACCGCCCGGCGCACCCCATATTGGCGGAACACCGGCGTAAGCCGGTCCTTGATTTCGTCTACGCTGTAAACATCCCGCGTGTTGTATTCCACTTCCATAACGGCTTATTCCTCCACAAGGTCTCCATGGTCGTGCGCGTGCCCGCCGCGCTCCAGATCCGCGAAGAGCGCCGGGTCGTAGGCAATGCCGGCGCGGTCGTAATAATCCTTGATCGCCGTCTTTACGGCCTCCTCGGCCAGCACGGAGCAGTGCATCTTCACCGGCGGCAGGCCGTCGAGGGCCTCGGCCACGGCCTTATTGGTGAGCGTCAGAGCCTCCTCCACGGCCCTGCCCTTGATGAGCTCCGTGGCCATGGAGCTCGTGGCGATGGCCGAAGCGCAGCCGAAGGTCTTGAATTTCACGTCGGCGATAACGCCGTCCTCAATTTGAAGATACACCTTCATGATATCGCCGCAGCTGGCGTTGCCGACCTCGCCGACGCCGTCGGCGTTTTCGATTTCGCCCACATTGCGCGGATTGATGAAGTGATCCTTCACTTTTTCGCTGTATACCATTGCCATACGATACTCTCCTTTGCCATATGGATAATCTCCTTGATTTTACGATGCGCTTTCGTCTAAGCGCCGAAGGCATTAGCCCCGGCGCAGCCGGTCCCACACGGGCGAAATGCTTCTCAGGTACTCCACCGTCTGGGGCACGGCCTCCAGCGCGAGGTCAATCTCCTCCCGGGTGGTGTAGCGGGAAAGGCTCAGGCGCAGGGAGCCGTGAGCGACCTCGTGGGGCCTGCCCAGCGCCAGCAGCACATGGCTGGGCTCCAGGGAGCCTGAGGTGCAGGCCGAGCCCGAGGAAGCCGCGATGCCTTTGGCGTCCAGCAGCAGCAGCAGGGCCTCTCCTTCCAGGCCCTCGAAGCAGAGGCTGGCATTGCCGGGCAGCCTTTGCAGCCGGTCGCCGTTGAGATGTGTGCGCGGCAGCCGCAGGAACTGGTCGATCATTTCATCACGGAAGCCCGTCAAGCGGAGAGAGACCTCCGCCAGCTCCGCGGCGGATTCCTCCAGCGCGGCTGCCATGCCCATGATACCGGGAATGTTCTCGGTGCCCGCCCGGCGGGAGCGCTCCTGCGCGCCGCCCAGCAGCAGCGGGCACAGCGGCGCGCCGCGCCGGCAGTAGAGCGCGCCGACCCCCTTCGGGCCGTGGAATTTATGCGCCGAAAGGCTGAGCATGTCCACATTCATCGCGCGCACATCCACCGGGATATGGCCCACGGCCTGCACCGCGTCGCTATGGAACACCACGCCCCGCGCCCGGCAGAGCTCCCCCAGTGCCGCGATGGGCTGAATCGTGCCCACCTCGTTATTGGCCGTCATAATGGTGACCAGGGCGGTGTCCTCCCGCAGGGCGGCCTCCAGGTCGGCGGGCTTCACCAGGCCGGTTTCGGGCTCCACGGGCAGCAGGGTGATTTCGAAGCCCTCTTTTTGCAGCGCCTCCAGGGGATGCAGCACCGCGTGGTGCTCAATCGCGCTGGATATGATGTGCCTTTTCCGGCGCTCCGGGGCCGGCGCGGGGCGCCGCGCGGCGCTGCAATTCGCGGCGCTGCAGATGGCCATGTTGTTGGATTCCGTGCCGCCGGAGGTGAAGTAGATCTCCCCCGGATCGGCATGGATGGCCGCGGCGATGCGCTCCCGGGCGTTTTGCAGGGCCGCGCCCGCCCGCTGCCCCTCGTCATGCAGGCTGGAGGGATTGCCGTAAATTCCGTCAAAATAGGGAAGCATGGCCTCCCGGGCGGCGTCGCTGAGCCGCGTGGTCGCCGCGTTATCCAAATATGCGCGCAAAGGCAAAACCTTCTTTCTGACTTTTGCTTTATGTCTGTTTTTTTGTTGACTTCCTGCGAAATTGATTGGTTCCAGCGGGCGCACACAGTGCGCCCCTACGATGATCCTTCGTGATGGATTGATATCAAATTAGGGCAGAATTCATAGTAGGGGCGACCTGCGGTCGCCCACTGGCAAAAAGCAACCTGTTTCGCAAGAAGTTTGTTTCTGTTTCGCAATTTCTTTTTTTAATTTTTATTTCGCAAATTTCTTTTTTAAAATTTATTTCGCGAATAACGGCGTGGATAAATATCTTTCCCCGCTGTCGGGTAATATCACGACGATCAGCTTGCCGGCGTTTTCCGGCCGGGCGGCCACCTGCCCCGCGGCCCACAGCGCCGCGCCGGAGGAAATCCCCGCCAGCACGCCCTGGGTCAGCGCGAGGGTCCTGCTGGCCTCGCAGGCCTCCGCCTCGCCGACGGCTATGATTTCATCATAGATCCCCTGGTCCAGGGTGTCGGGCACAAAGCCCGCCCCGATGCCCTGGAGCTTGTGCGGGCCGGGCGCGCCGCCCGAAAGCACGGGGGAATCCGCCGGCTCCACGGCGACGACCCGGAGGAGAGGATTCATCCCCTTGAGATAAGCGCCCGCGCCGCTGATCGTGCCGCCGGTGCCCACCCCCGCCACCAGAATATCCACCAGGCCCTGTGTGCCCGCCCAGATCTCCGGGCCGGTGGTCTCAAAGTGCGTCCGGGGGTTCACCGGGTTGCTGAATTGGCGGGGGACGAAGCTGCCCGGCGTTTCGGCATGGAGCCGCTCCGCCCTGGCGATGGCCCCCTTCATGCCCTTGGCCCCTTCGGTGAGCACCAGCTGCGCGCCGTAGGCCGCCAGGAGGTTCCGCCGCTCGATGGACATGGTCTCCGGCATGGTGAGCACGATTCCATAGCCCTTCGCGGCGGCGATGGCGGCCAGGCCGATGCCCGTGTTGCCGCTGGTGGGCTCGATGATCACCGCCCCGGGCTTCAGCATGCCCCTGGCCTCGGCGTCCGCAATCATTGCCCGGGCAACCCGGTCCTTGACGCTTCCGGCGGGGTTGAGATATTCCAGCTTCGCGGTGATGCGCGCGCCGGACTTTTGCTTTTTCGCGTAGCTGTCCAGCGCCAGCAGCGGCGTGCCGCCGATGATATCCGTGATGGAATTGGGTATGGTCATGGGCTAACTCTCTTTCTGGTAATGCAGGAAGCGGTCCATCAGCGCCGCCGGCGTGACGCACTGCCCCGAGGGCGAGGCGCACGCGCCGAACTCGAAAATCCACGGGCCGGCGTAGTTCAGCTCCGCAAAAACGCGCAGCAGCGCGGGCCAGTCGATCACGCCGTCGCCGGGGGGCCAGTGGCGCTCTCGCGCGCCGTCGTAATCCGAAAGGTGGGTGGTGATCACCCGCTCCCCCAGCCGCCGCAGAAAGGTCCCGTGGGCCTCCAGGGTCAGGTGGTTCACGTCGAAGCAAATGCCCGCGTGCTTTCCGCCGCCCGTAAGCGTCAGCAGTTCGCCCGACTGGTTGCCCAGGGCCGTGCCCGGCAGGTTTTCCACCGCCAGCTGAATCCCCGCTTCCCGCGAGAAGGCCCCCAGCAGCCCGATGGATTCCTCCGCCACCCGCAGGCGCAGCCCGCGCTCATTCGCGCGGATTGGCGCGCTGCTCGCGTGCAGCACCGCGGCCGTGATGCCCTCCGAAGCCGCCCAGTGCAAAAAAATCCGCAGCAGCTCCAGCCGCGCGCGCCGCTTTGCCTTGCCGGGCTCCGAAATATCCCAGGCCTCGCCGTAGGGAAGGTGAATGGACCGCACGTGCAGGCCCGCTTCCCGCAGCAGCTTGAGCTCCCGCTGGGCGTCGATGAACATGTCATCGGTGCCCAGCTTCATTTTCATGCCCATCTCAAGCTCGGTGAAGCCCGCGGCGAGAGCCGCTCTGAAGCTTTCAACTGTTCTCTGCCTGAAAAAGCCCACCGCGAGGCCATAGACGTTCTTTGGCTGATTGCGCTCCATATAACCTGTCTCCCATCTGATTGCAAAAATGAGCTTACAGGCTATATTTATTCGCTGCTGTCTTGTACTATACGGCTTTGAAGCCCAATTCAAGATCGGCGAGGATATCGCCGATATGCTCAATGCCGATACTCAGCCGCACGGTGCCGGGCAGAATGCCGCAGTCCAGGCGGTCCTCTTCGCTCAGCTGGGCGTGGGTGGTGCTGGCCGGATGCACCACAAGGCTCTTGACGTCCGCGACGTTGGCCACCATGGCGAAGAGCTCCAGGCCTTCGCAGAAGCGCCGGGCGGCATCGGCCCCGCCCTTGATCTCAAAGGTAAAGATGGAGCCCGCGCCCCTGGAAAAGTATTTTTGATACAGCGCGTGGTCGGGGTGCCCGGGCAGCGCGGGATGGTTCACCCGCTCCACCCCGGGATGCGCCGCGAGGTATTCCACCACCCGCAGCGCGTTTTGGGTGTGCCGCTCCATGCGCAGCGAGAGGGTATCCATGCCCTGCAGGAGCAGGAAGGAATTGAAGGGGCTGATACAGGCGCCGGTGTCCCGCAGGAGCGTCGTACGCATTTTGGCGATATAGGCCGCCGGCCCCGCCGCCTCGGTAAATACCACGCCGTGGTAGCTTTCGTTGGGCTCCGACAGGCCGGGGAATTTTCCGTTGGCCCAGTCGAAGCCGCCGCTGTCCACAACCACGCCGCCGGTAACCGTGCCATGCCCGCCCAGGAACTTCGTGGCGGAGTGCAGCACGATGTCGGCCCCGTACTCGATGGGGCGCAGGAGATAGGGCGTGGCGAAGGTGTTGTCGGCGATCAGGGGAATGCCGTGGCGGTGGGCGATATCGGCCAGGGCCTCAATATCCGGCACCGTGGAATTGGGGTTGCCCAGGGTTTCGAAAAAAAGCGCCTTGGTATTGGGGCGGATCGCTGCCTCAAAGCTGGCGGGATCCCCGCCGTCGACGAAGGTCGTTTCCAGGCCCTGTTGGGGCAGGGTATGGGAAAACAGGTTGAAGGTGCCGCCATAGACGCGCTTGTCGGAGACGATATGATCCCCCGCCCGGGCGATGTTCTGCACGGCGTAGGCCACCGCCGCCATGCCGGAGGCCATGGAAAGCGCGGCCACGCCCCCCTCCAGAGCCGCGGCGCGCCGCTCAAAGGCGTCTGAGGTGGGGTTCATAATGCGGGTATAGATATTGCCGGGCTCCGTGAGGGCAAAGCGCGCCGCCGCCGATTCGGAATCCGGGAAAACATAGGCGTTGGTGAGATAGATTGGAATCTCGTGGGCGTCCGTGGCCGGGTCGGGCCGCTCATGGCCCACCTGCACCTGCAGGGTTTCGAATTGATATTTTTGCTTCTCCATGCGAATTCTCCTCGTTATGTCATCTGAGCAGGGCGCTCAGCCCCGCGCCGAACACGCCTAAAAGCATCAATGCCGCCAATACGACAGCGACGATGCGGGTCCAGTTCGATTTTTTCTGCATACGCTTCACCTCATGCTAAGTTCATAATCCCGCTCCAGCTTTTCGATTTGCGGCAGCATGCCCAGATGGTCCGGCAGGTGGGCGGGCAGCTGGCAGATATCATGGCCGGGAAGGCTGTTGGCCTCCACCAGAACAGGGCCGCGGGGCGTAATGGCCGCGTCCCAGCCCAGGTAACGTACCTCCGGCTCCGCCAGGGCGGCCTCCCGCACCATGGCGAGGCATTCCTTCCAAAAGGGGATCTGAAAGCCGACAATCGGCTCTCCGCTGACGGGGTGCGTTTCGTAGCTGAGGCCGTCCTTGTCCGCGGCGGGAAGGGAAATCACGCCGGTTTCGAGATCTATGGGGGCCGCGAACCCGCCCGCGTTGAGGTTATCCACCTCGCGGCCGTTGCTCATGCGCAGAAAGGCTTTGAGAAAATGCGTTTCCTCCCCCAGGCGCAGCGTCATCACGCGCACGGTGTTCACCGCCAGGGGGCACAGGCGCGTCAGCGCCTCGTGCTGCTGAATCGGCTCCTCCCAGAGTGTATGGTTTGAGCTCCGCATTCGTTCGCGCAGCGCTTCGGGGGGCTCGCCGTGGTCAACAGTGATTTTTAAAACCCCGGAGCCGCACATGCCGTCGGGGGTTTTGGCGAAAAAGACGGGGTTTTTCGCGAGAAAGGCCGCCAGCTCCTCCGCGCCGGCCACCGTGATATCCAGCCAGCCGCGGCCCAGGAAGCGCTCATACAGGCGGCAGAAGCTCAGCTTGTTTTCCACCAGCGCCGCGCGGTCGGGCCGGTTATATTTCGCGATAAGGGCGTTGCTCCTGCTCCGGGTGAGATAGGTGGCCCGCTGGGCGCGGCCGCGGCGGTAGAATTCGAACAGACGGTAATCCATATACCCCGCGCCATAGCGGAACCCGCAATATACCATATCCATAAACAGCCAGAAGGCTGGCTTGCGCGCTTTGCCGCTCAATTCGCGGGCGACGGCCCGCATTCGTCTGGTATCCATTTTGCGCACGCGCGAAATGACATATTTTGCTTGCCGAAACACAGGCCCCGCCCTCCTTTGCATTGTTTTGTGGGTAGGGGCTCAAAAATTTGAGCCCTGTTGATTCTTGCTCTTAGTTGGCAGGGCTCAAAAATTTGAGCCCCTACATTTTTTAGCCCCTACACATTTTTTAGCCT
>Ga0099364_10001549_pt1 | contig 37567 bp, 21 predicted proteins | sample TergutTh196P3_FD_73070 | JGI IMG/M metagenome (GOLD analysis project Ga0099364, IMG submission 73070) | Microcerotermes parvus P3 segment gut microbial communities from Pointe-Noire, Republic of the Congo - Th196 P3 | ecosystem: Host-associated > Arthropoda: Insects > Digestive system > Gut ... | reverse complement strand
AAAAAAAAAGAACAACGAAAAAATTGATTAAAAATTGGTTTGGGAAATTTAAAACCCCTCGTCGGTGAGTAGAGGGGGGGGGGGGGGGGGTACTTTGTCCTCAAAAAGCCAAGGATCTATAAATGGGAATGAAGGATAATTATAGAGAGTATATGATGCAAAAAAACAGGAAAAACAGCGTACTTATTGTTGATGATGAGAACTCAAATATATTAGCGCTCACGCATATCCTGAATACCGATTACAATATTCATGCGGCAAAAGATGGTACAAGGGCTATTCATGCGGCAAAGCAATATTTACCTGATATTATTTTACTTGATATCATCATGCCGGAAATGGATGGATACGCTGTACTTGCAGAGCTTAAATCCTGCGAAACAACTCAAAACATTCCCGTTATTTTTATTACAGGATTAAGTGATACCGCTGACGAAGAAAAAGGACTGGCTTTAGGAGTTGCGGATTATATTACCAAACCATTCTCAACTGCGATTGTCAAGTTAAGAGTTCGGAATCAGATGCAGTTGATAGAGCAGTTCCGTTCAAATGAATACGACATCATGAAGTACAAGCTTTCGAACGATGCTTTGAAAATTGGATTGTGGGATATGGATGTTGTCAGCGATGATCCTGTTAATTCCAGTAACAAGTTTACATGGTCGCAGGAATTCCGCCAAATGCTTGGGTTTACAGGTGAAGATGATTTCCCAAATCTGCTTGATAGTTGGAGTGCCCGAATACACCCTGAGGAAAAAGAAAAAGTACTTAATGCTTTAACTGCGCATATTACTGATTCTACCGGAAATACACCGTATGACATTGAATATCGTCTTATGCTAAAAACCGGTGAATACCGGCACTTCCGTGCGCTGGGAACCACACATAGAGATAATAGCGGCAACCCAGTCAGAACGGCAGGCGCACTGATGGATGTTACTGAAAGAAAACAAATGGAACGTGAAATAGCGGAAACCATGGCAAAGATAGAAGCGGATGCTCACTGGTACAAGTCCATTCTTGATGCTATTCCGCTGCCGGTCTCCGTAACAGACGTAAACAAGAAATGGACATTTGTCAATAAAGCAGTTGAATCATTTTTAGGTGTAAAAAGAGAAGATATATACGGCAAGCCATGTCATAACAGTATGTCCAGTATATGCAATACCGATGAATGTGGAGTAGCCTGCGTTAAACGCGGAGAGAAATATACTTTCTTTAAAAAGTTAGATTCTTCATATCAGGTAAATATTGAGATACTATACGATCTAGTTGGGGAAATTGCCGGATTTATTGAGGTTATACAGGATATAACAAATGTACAGCGTTTAGCAAAACAACAAGCCGAATCCGAAATGACCAGCCGCGCTAAATCAGCCTTCCTTGCAAATATGAGCCATGAAATTCGTACGCCAATGAATGCTATTATGGGTATAACAGAAATATTGCTACAGAATGAAACGCTTCCTGAAAAAACATTGGAGGGACTGGACAAAATACACAGATCATGCGATCTGCTAATGGGAATTATAAATGATATATTGGATTTCTCTAAAATAGAAGCGGGCAAAATGAATATTATTCCTGCACAATACAGTGTTGCAAGCCTAATAAATGATTCCATACATTTAAACATGATGCGGATAGGCAAAAAGCCCATTGAGTTTGAGGTTCAGGTAGATGAAACTGTTCCGGCAAAACTTATTGGTGATGAGCTTCGTATTAAACAAATCCTTAATAATTTGCTCTCCAACGCATTCAAGTATACGGATACCGGTAAAGTTACGCTGTCAGTTACATCAGGTCCGGCAAAGGAAGGTGTTACTCTTGTTCTTGCTATTATGGATACCGGCCACGGTTTAACCAATGAACAGGTGGGTAAGCTGTTTGACGAATATTCCCGTTTTAATGAGGAAAATTCCCGCACCGTTGAAGGTACGGGTTTGGGACTTGCCATTACTCGTCGTTTATTGGAGCTTATGAACAGCAAGATTTATGTAGAAAGCGAGCCGGGCAAGGGTTCATTCTTTGTCATAAGATTGCCGCAAGGCACAGTGGACAATGAAGTGCTTGGTAAAGAAATGGCGGAAAACCTGCGGCAGTTCCGGGTAAACCGTTATATGAAAAATGAAAAAAGAATGCAGGTAATACGAGAACCAATGCCCTACGGAAATGTTTTGGTTGTTGATGATGTTGAAACAAATCTGTATGTTGTTGATGGACTTATGAAACCGTACGGACTGCATCTTGATTTTGCTATAAGCGGATTTGAAGCAATTGATGTAATAAAGAGCGGCAAGGTTTATGATATTATTTTTATGGATCACATGATGCCTAAAATGGACGGCATAGAGGCAACAAAACATATTCGGGATTTAGGGTATACCGCTCCTATTGTCGCGCTGACAGCCAACGCTTTAGTAGGTCAGGCGGAAATATTTTTACAAAATGGTTTTGACGATTTTATTTCCAAACCCATAGATATTCAAAATTTAAACTTTGTCCTTAATAAATTTATTCGCGATAAACAGCCGCCGGAAGTTCTTGAAGCTGCCCGCAAACAAATGGCTAATATGGCGGCAGACGCCAACGATGAACAGCCGCAAACGAATCCTTTATTGATTGAATCTTTTATCCATGATGCCCGTAAAACCATTGCTATATTGGAAGATTTGTATCAAAACGAAGACTTTAAAACCGATGCAAAACTTAAGAGTTTTACCGTTACTGTTCATGGTATGAAAAGCTCCTTTGTAAATATCGGAGAACTGGAGTTGTCTGAATCAGCATACAAACTGGAACAGGCGGGAAATGAGAAAAATATCGAATTTATAAAAACATCTATTCCCGAATTCCTTAATAATTTACACGCTCTGCTTAAAAAACTTGAGGCTGAGCAAGAAACGGATGGAATAGATGATATTGCGTTTTTACAAGATAAACTGTTTGTCATACAGAATATGTGCGTTGATTATGATAGGATGGGTGTAATTGATATTCTGACTGAGATAAAGGATTGTTCAAAAGAAACAAGGGTTGTTATAAATAGAATCAAGGAATATGTGCTTCATAGTGAATTTGAACAAGCTGAAAAAGAAGCAATAAAATATGCGGCTTCTCTTTCCGGCAATAATTAAGGAGCATGTTAAAATGAAAATCATGTCTAAAAAACAGGGTTCACAAAAAAATCAACTGCCTTTAATGAGTAAGTTTATTGCTTTTTCTGTAATATTTTTTTTTATTATTCTTGTTGCAGGAACAACAGCTTTTATTTTTTCCATGCGGCAGAACATTCAGACAAACAAGGGAAATGTATTATCACAGATATTAGAAATTGAACGAATTAAACTTGAAACTTCCTTAAATAATGAAATAGTTATTGTTTTAAAAATGGCGGACTCTCCTTTAATAGGGCAGTATTTTGCAAACCCCGGAAATAAAGAACTTGAAAAGATAGCTTTAGAGGAGTTAGCTTCCTTTAGCAGATCCTTTGCATCCGGTATTGTTTTCTGGATAAACGATATAGATAGAATATTTTATTACTATGGCAGAGAGTCATACATTTTAGATCCTGATAATCCTGATAATTATTGGTACAACTTAACCATGTATGATACAGAAGTCTATAATTTTAATATCAATTATAATCCGGATTTAAGTATTACTAATTTATGGATTAATGCGCCTGTATTTAATTCAGACGGTAAGCCAATCGGGATACTTGGAACAGGCATAGATATAACAACATATCTTGAAACAATTAACATAAATCTTGCAGGAGGGGCTGAAATATATATATTTAATTCAGCCGGTGAAATTACCGGAGCTAAAGATTCTGATTTGGTAGCAGATAAGAAACATATACAGGATGAATTGTATAATGTTGGACACGTAGATATTCTTGCAATGGCAAGAGCGCTTGACTCTTATGAGATACAAATTTTGGATACTGCAATGGGGCGTATTGCTCTGGGGACTGTTCCTTTGCTTGAATGGTACTCTGTAGCAGTAATGCCGGATAGCCTGAAAGATTTTAAAAACACCATGACCGCTCTATTCATTATTATGCTTATGGTAATAGCGATAACTTTTTTTATATTCAATTTTTTCATTGCCAGACTGTTAAAACCCCTGCGCAGATCAATGACAAAAGCAGAAACCGCAAACCGCGCAAAATCTGAATTCCTTGCCAATATGAGCCATGAAATTCGAACACCAATGAACAGCATCATGGGTTTTGCAGAACTTGCTTTGGATACTCCGGAGAATTCAGTTACGCCTCAGGTCAGGGAATATTTATGCAAAATCAAAGACAGTACAAAATGGCTGTTAAATATCATAAACGATATTTTAGATATTTCAAAAATAGAATCCGGCAAACTGGAGTTGGAGCATGTTCCATTCAGCTTGGAAGAAGTCTTTTCACGCTGCCAATCTGTTATACTGCCTATAATTAAAGAAAAAGGATTGGAGTTAAGCGTTTATGCAGAGCCGTTTATAGGTAAAAAACTGCTGGGAGATCCTGTCAGACTTTACCAGGCGCTTATGAACCTGCTTTCCAATGCTGTAAAATTTACAAACTCAGGGATAATTAAATTTTCATCTACGGCAAAAAGTTCAAATAACGGTAATATAACAGTTTATTTTGAAGTAAAAGACACCGGTATTGGAATGAATACCGAACAAATTAATAAGGTATTTGCACCATTTATTCAAGCGGACTCCAGCACAACACGGAATTACGGCGGTACCGGACTTGGGCTTTCAATAACAAAAAATATGGTGGAACTTATGGGCGGGAAGCTTGGAGTAATAAGTTCTCCCGGCAACGGCAGTACATTTAGTTTTGAGATAGTGTTTGATACAATAAATGTATCTGAAGAATCAAATGGTTCTTCCAAGCCTGATTTGCTGGAGAAGCCGCAATTTGACGGTTTGGTTTTAATTTGCGATGACAACCCGATGAATCAGATGGTTGTATGCGAGCATCTTGCACAGGTAGGACTTAAAACAGTGGTAGCGGAGAACGGCAAGATTGGCGTGGAGATGGTTCAGGAACGTATACAGAAGGGAGAGAAACCTTTTGATTTAATATTCATGGATATGTTTATGCCTGTGATGGATGGGATGGAAGCTTCTGCAAAAATAATTGCGTTGAATACAGGAAGTCCAATAATAGCAATGACGGCAAATATCATGACAAGTGATCTTGAGAATTACAAAAAACATGGAATGTCAGACTATATTGGCAAACCCTTCACCTCACAGGAATTATGGAGTGTACTGTTGAAATATCTTACATCTGCAAAAGGAGATAAAAAATTATGAGGATAAAGACAGTGAAAGAAATGGTTTTTTCTTTACTTGTTGTTTCCATTTTTTTCGGATGCCAGTTATCTTCCAAAGAAACATCTGGTTTATCATTTGGGTATATTACATATCGGGATATTCCCGGTGTAACAGAAGAAGAAATATCTGCGGTTGAAGCGCTAAAAGAACAATTTGAATATTTTACTTACGGGATGATGTACAGTACCGAATCGTTTTATAACATAGACGGTGAAAAGAATGGATTTACAAATTTAGTATGCGAATGGCTGACAGGATTATTTGGGATTCCGTTTGTTTCAGAAAACTATACATGGACGGATTTGCTTGACGGGCTTGCGGACAAAACAATTGACTTTACCGGTTACCTAATGCCAACAGCGGGCAGAAGACAGTCATATTACATGACAGACCCAATAGCGCAGCGGGTGGTAAAATATTTCCGTCTTAGAGACAGTATGCCCGTATCGGAAATCAGAAAAGTGCGTTTGCCAAGGTATGCGCTTGTGGCAGACGCAGCGACAACCCATAATGTTATGCAATATGCAGTTGATGCCTTTGAGCCGGTGTTTGTAGAAGTGTACACCGATGCGTATGAACTTTTTTTAAATGGGGAAGCGGATGTATTGGTTACGGTGGGTGTCAACGAGACTGGTTTTGGCAACGATGTGATGACTGAGGATTTTTTGCCGCCGATATTTGCATCTACTTCTTTTGCGACGCAAAATACCGCACTTGAACCTTTTGTCAGCATTGTGCAAAAAGCGTTGTTAAATGGCGCTGATCAATTCTTAAATGGGTTGTATCGGCAGGGCTACCGGGAATACACACGACACACACTGCTCTCATGGCTTAGTGAAGAAGAGCGGGCTTTTATGCAAAATAATCCCGTTATCCGGCTTACAGCTGAACACGATAATTACCCGATCAGCTTTTATAATACCCGTGATCAGGAATGGCAGGGGATCGCTTTTGATGTTCTAAGAGAGGTGGGTGTGCTTTCAGGGCTTGAGTTTGAAGTTGCCAATGATTATCGCACTGAATGGCCCATACTTTTGAAAATGCTTGAAGACAAAGATGTAATGATGGTCACCGAGCTGATACGCACAAGAGAAAGGGAAGGCCGCTTTTTATGGCCTGAAACCCCGTTTTTTTCAGACCAGTCCGTGCTTATATCAAAAAACGAGTTACGCAATATAAGTATTAGCGAAGTTTTTTTGATGAGAGTGGGGGTTGTTAGAAATTCCGCTCATGCCGAGCTTTTTCAGATATGGTTTCCGGACCACAATTACATTGTGATATATGAGAACATGGAAGATGCTTTTTATGCCTTGAGCCATGATGAAATTGATATGGTTATGTTCACCAGCAGCGGTCTTTTGTATATGACCCATTTTCATGAGATTTCCGGATACAAAGCAAATTTTTTATTCAATAATAATATCCAGTCCACTTTTGGAATTCATAGTGACGAGACTGCTCTGCACTCAATCATGGACAAGGCCATGCATTTGATCGATACAGAGATGATTTCCAGTCAATGGCTTCGTAAAACTTTCGACTATCGCTTAAAACTGGCGGAAGCACAGCGTCCGTGGTTCGTTGTTGCAACTATTACTCTTACTTTTGTAATTGGTTTATTAACAGTCGTGTATATCCGAGATAGAAAAAAAAGGAAAACCATCGTGGCGCAGGCATCTGTTCTTTCTGCCATATATGATTCTATTCCTGGAATTGTGTTTACCAAAGACAAAAACGGTTTGTATACAAGTTGCAACCGCTTGTTTAGCACAATGGTTGGGGCCAGCTCACAAGAAATAATAGGTAAACATCCCAATGATTTTACTTCTCTTGGTGTGCTTGCTCTACAGGGATTCGATGAAATCGATAGAAAAGTACTAAGTGAAAATATTACTTCCAGAACCGAAGGCTGGTATGTTCTTCCTGATAAATCACGTATCGCATCAGAAATAATTAAAGCTCCTTTGATCCATGGCGGTGAGGTTGCAGGTACTCTGAGCATTGCAACCGACATTACCAAGCGAAAGTTGGCAGAAGAAGCGGCTCAGCGAATGTCGGAAAGGATTGAAGCTATAATTAACAATCTGCCCGGAATGGTTTTTCAGCAGCTTTATGACCCGCCTGTTTTTACATATAACTTTGTCAGTAATGGATGTAAAGAACTTTTAGGCTATGAGCCCAATGAAATGATGAACGGTAAATCTATTAGCTTATCAAGTATGATACATCCTGACGATGCAGAATATGTTAACAGCATAAGCTCAAAGACAATTCCGTATGGTTTACCATTTGAAGCTACTTTCCGAATTATAACAAGGGACGGTAAGATAAAATGGATATGGGAACGTAGTCGTGTAACAGAAAGAAAAGCGGATGGTACGCCTCATTTGGTGGAGGGGTATCAAGCTGATGTTACAGACAGGCAGCAACTGGAAGCGGCTGAAATGGCTAACCGCGCTAAATCCGAATTCCTTGCAACAATGAGCCATGAAATTAGAACCCCAATGAACAGTATTATGGGGTTTGCAGAACTTGCGGCGGACAGTGATTCAGTCCCCCAAATTAAAGATTACATTGGAAAAATTACAGACAGCACAAAGTGGCTTTTACATATCATAAATGACATACTTGATATTTCAAAAATAGAAGCGGGGAAAATGGAATTGGATAATACGCCTTTTCATCTGCGTGATGTTTTTTTCAGATGCCAGTCTGTTATTTTGCCCATAATTAAAGAGAAGGGACTTGATCTTAGTGTTTACACAGAGCCGTCAATAGGCAAGAAACTTATGGGTGACCCTGTAAGGCTTTATCAGGTGCTTATGAATTTATTATCCAATGCCGTAAAATTTACAAGTACGGGAACGATAAAATTTTCTTCTGTTGTAAAAAATTCTCAAAGCAATACAGAAACAATATATTTTGAAGTAAAAGATACCGGAATAGGTATGACTCCGGAACAGATAAGTAAAATTTTTGATATGTTTGTACAGGCGGACTCCGGTACAACTCGCGATTACGGAGGTACGGGGCTTGGTCTTGCGATAGCTAGAAATATTGTAGAGTTAATGGGCGGAAAGCTGTTGGTAGAAAGTACACCAGGTGTAGGAAGTACTTTTAGTTTTGAAATTATATTTAATACGATGGACGCTACTGAAGATCCTCATGGATTTGTTGGAGATCGAACAAGACAAGAGCTTCTTACAAGGCCGAATTTTGATGGTTTAGTTCTTGTGTGTGATGACAATCCTCTTAATCGACAGGTCATCTGTGCGCACCTTGAACGAGTAGGACTTAAAACAATTACAGCAGAAAACGGCAAGATTGGCGTGGATATGGTAAAAGAACGCAAAGAAAAAAATGAAAAGCCTTTTGACTTGATTTTTATGGATATGTTTATGCCTATCATGGACGGCATGGAAGCTTCCGGTAAAATAATTGCCATGAATACCGGGACGCCTGTTATTGCCATGACAGCAAATGTAATGGTAAGCGAAATTGAAAAATACAAGAGGAGCGGAATGCCTGACTGTCTTGGAAAGCCGTTTACCTCTCAGGAATTGTGGCATATTTTAATGAAATATCTTAAGCCTGTAAGCAATGAACTTTTAAGCGGTCCCTTTGATGAAAGTGAAGCAAATGAAGAGTTTCAGAAGAAACTTCGTATTAATTTCTTTAAACAAAACCAAACGGTACACAAAGAAATAATGGAAGCGTTTGAAACCGGAGATACAAAACTTGCGCACAGGCTTGCTCACAGCTTAAAAGGGGACGCAGGTCTTATTGGAAAAACTGCTTTAAGAAGCGCTGCCGCAGAAGTTGAAACATTGCTTAAAGACGGGCTTGCCTCTATGTGGGAAGATAAAATGTCCAATCTTGAAGTTGGATTAATGTCGGTACTTGATGAATTAAGAAAAGAACTAGAGGAGAATTAATTTGAATAAAAATAAACATATTGACCGTATAATATTTATTTTTACACTCGTTTTAATTTGTTTGCCGGGATGTGAAAAGAAGTCCGATACAGGTTTATCATTTGAAAGACTCTCATTTGGCGATATTTCATATCGTGATATTCCCGGTGTAACGGAAGAAGAAATAAATGCAATTGAGGAATTACAGAAACAGGGAGCTTCTTTTTCTATAAATGTGCCGCACAGTATTGAATTATTTAAAGATGAGAATGGGCAACTATGCGGATATACGCTTCTGCTCTGCGAATGGCTGTCTGCGTTGTTTGAAATGCGCTTTTATCCAAAGATTGAGGAGCTTAGCGCTATTATACAAAAACTGGATGCCGGTGAAGCATTTTTTGGAAGCCAGGTAATAACCGAGGATCGTCTTAGACGTTATCTTATGACTGACCCTATCGCCCAGCGTTCAGTTAATATAATGCGTCTTGATGGTAGTCTGTCTCTTGATGTAATTACTCAAACAAGGCTGCCGCGTTATGTTTTTCTGGAAGGCATTATGATGATAGGGCTGTTTGCAGATACGATGGAAAGCGGTTCCTATGAAGAAATTATTGTCGAAGATTATGGATTAGCTTACAGTATGCTGCAAAGCGGGGAAGCAGATGCCTTTGTTGGAAACAATACCATGGAAATTGCCTTTGATTCTTACGGCGGTGTGATTGCTGAAGAATTTCTCCCCTTAACTTTTATTCCTGTTGCCCTTTCTACGGGAAACCGGAACCTTCAACCTATTATTTCTGTAATTACAAAAGCACTGCGCAGTGGCGCTTACAGTCATCTGACCGAATTGTACAGACAGGGGTATCAGGACTACAGAAAGCACAGATTTAATATGCGGCTGACCGATGAAGAAAAGGCATATATAAAGGATAATCCTGTAATTCCGTTTGCTTCCCAATATATGTCTTATCCCGTCAGCTTTTACAACAGGAATGAAAACCAATGGGAGGGCGTGGTTTTTGATGTGCTGAAAGAAATGGAAATGCTTACCGGGATTTCATTTGAACTAGTCAATGATCTTACTACGGAATTGCTTGACCTTATGAGATTATTGGAAAACGGAACGGCGTATTTTATTCCAAATTTGATTCAAAGCGATGAACGAAGAGAAAGATTTATATGGCCTAATACAATGTATCTTACGGACAGATTTGCACTTCTGTCAAAACAAAGTTATCCTAATATCGAACTTAATGATATACCGTTTGAAAGAGTTGGGTTCGCCAGAGGTTCCGCCTTTGCAGACGTGTTCCGTAGTTGGTTCCCCAATGCCGTTAATGCCTGGGAATATCCCAATACCGACGAGGCTTTCATGGCTCTTGACCGCGGTGAGATTAACCTTGTTATGTCCAGTCAAAGCAGGCTTGCCTCCTTGACCAATTATTACGAATTTTCTGATTACAAGGCAAATTATTTATTTAGCGCCGCCTTTGATGCTTCCTTTGGCATTAACAAAGAGCAAGTGGTTCTTTGTTCCATAGTTGACAAAGCACTTGCGTTAATTGACACAAATAGAATTCTGGAACAATGGCAGACTAAGACCTATAATTATCAGGCAAAAAGAATGAGAGAGCAGCGCCTTTGGCTTATGGGTATGTCCATTTTAGTTGTATGTGTATTAGCTCTTGTATCTGTTCTATTCGTGAGAAGTCACGGTGTTGGAAAAAAGCTGGAAACACTTGTCAGGCAGCGAACAGACCAACTTGAACTTGAGGTAACCCAGCGCAAAGCGGCGGAAGAAAGTGCCCATGCCTCCTCCGAGGCCAAAAGCCAATTCTTAGCTACCATGAGCCATGAAATTCGCACACCAATGAACAGCATCATGGGTTTTGCGGAACTTGCGCTGGATACTCCGGAGAATTCAGTTACGCCTCAGGTTAGGGAATATTTATGTAAAATCAAAGACAGTACAAAATGGCTGTTGAATATCATAAACGATATTTTAGATATTTCAAAAATAGAATCCGGCAAACTGGAGTTGGAGCATGTTCCATTCAGTCTGGAAGAAGTTTTCTCACGTTGTCAATCTGTCATACTGCCTATAATTAAAGAAAAAGGATTGGAGTTAAGCGTTTACGCAGAGCCGTTTATAGGTAAAAAACTGCTAGGAGATCCTGTCAGACTTTACCAGGCACTTATGAACCTGCTTTCCAATGCTGTAAAATTTACAAACTCAGGGATAATTAAATTTTCATCAACGGCAAAAAGTTCAAATAACGGTAATATAACAGTTTATTTTGAAGTAAAAGACACCGGTATTGGAATGAATACCGAACAAATTAATAAGGTATTTGCACCGTTTATTCAAGCGGACTCCAGTACAACGCGCAATTACGGCGGTACAGGACTTGGGTTATCAATAACAAAAAACATGGTGGAGCTTATGGGTGGGAAGCTTGGAGTAATAAGTTCTCCCGGCAACGGCAGTACGTTTAGTTTTGAGATAGTGTTTGATACAATAAATGTATCTGAAGAATCAAATGGTTCTGCCAAGCCTGATTTGCTGGAGAAGCCGCAATTTGACGGTTTGGTTTTAATTTGTGATGACAACCCGATGAATCAGATGGTTGTATGCGAGCATCTTGCGCAGGTGGGACTTAAAACAGTGGTAGCGGAGAACGGCAAGATAGGAGTAGAGATGGTTCAGGAACGTATACAGAAGGAAGAGAAACCTTTTGATTTAATATTCATGGATATGTTTATGCCTGTGATGGATGGGATGGAAGCTTCTGCAAAAATAATTGCGTTGAATACAGGAAGTCCGATAATAGCAATGACGGCAAATATCATGACAAGTGATCTTGAGAATTACAAGAAGCACGGGATGTCCGACTATATTGGCAAACCCTTCACATCACAAGAATTATGGAGTGTGCTGTTGAAATATCTTACACTTGCAAAAGGGGATAATTAACAATGAAAAACAAAACTTCTTTGGGATTTTGCTTGATACCTTTTGTTGTGCTTCTTCTATTTTGTTTTGCGGGTTGTAAAAAATATCCTGGTAGACAGGATTTGTCTTTTGAAAACTTCTCATTCAGTGATATTACATATCGGGATATTCCCGGTGTAACAGAAGAAGAAATAAACGCAATAGAAACTGTGCTAGCTCAAAGGCAGTCTTTTTCTTATGTGATGCTTGATGGTACAGGGTCTTTCATGAATACCGATGGTGAAGTAGGGGGGTTCTCCGCTCTTGTTTGTGATTGGCTTGCTTCTCTGTTTGGGATTCCTTTTGAGTTAAGCATAGGTACATGGAATGAATTAATTGACGGTTTAAGAACAGGTGAAATTGATTTTACCAATGAATTAACTTCCACTCCTGAACGGCGGCAAATATATTTTATGACAGACAGTATTGCTCATAGACCGATACAATATTTTAAGCTTTCCGGCAGCGAACCTCTTTCTGAAATTATTAAAACACGCCTTCCGCGTTATGCTATTCTTGAGGGGACAACAACTGTTAATGATGTCTCCCGTTACGCAATAGAAGAGTTTGAACTTGTATTGGTTGCTAAGTTTGAAGACGTATACGAACTTTTAAAGACAGGCAGAATTGATGCCTTTATTGCAGAAGATGCCGCAGAAACAGCTTTTGATATTTACGGTGATGTAGAAACATCGATCTTTTTGCCTTTAGTATACTCTACTGTTTCCTTTGCAACGCAGAATCAGGAGCTTGCGCCTTTTATATCGGTTTTACAAAAAGTTTTGGATAATGGTGGTATTCATTTTTTTAACAATCTGAATACCATGGGATACCGTGAATATAGGCGGAATAAAATGTTCTTGCAATTCAGTAAAGAAGAACTTGCTTTCATTAAAAACAACCCGGTTATCCCCCTTGCAGCGGAGCGCGATAATTACCCGGTCAGTTTTTTTAATATTCGTTATCAGGAATGGCAGGGGATTGCTTTTGATGTTCTGAAGGAAGTCAGCGCACTTACGGGACTTGAGTTTGAAGTTGCAAATGTTCTGTCCGCTGAATGGTCCGAACTTATAAAAATGCTAGAAAACGGAGATGCATTGATAGTTACGCATCTTGCACGTACGGAAGAACGGGAAGGCCGTTTTAATTGGCCTGAGTCTGCTTTTTTTATAGACCAGCCTGTGCTTATTTCAAAAAATGAATTCCGGAACATTGGTATTAGCGAAGTTTTTTTAGTAAGGGTTGGGCTTGTCAGGGATTCAGTTCATGAAGAGCTTTTTAGGGCATGGTTCCCGGAGCATAATAATATTTTTATCTATGAGAGTATGGGAGAGTCTTTTGAAGCTCTAGTCCGTGATGAAATTGATATGGTTATGAATAGTCGCAGCGGTCTGTTGTATATGACCAATTACCAGGAACTTGCTGGATACAAGGCAAATATTTTTTTTAACAACAATGTACAATCATCCTTTGGTTTTAACATGGACAAAGAAGAACTATGTTCCCTTGTTGATAAGGCTCTTGTCTTTGTTGATCTTGTGAGTATTTCAGAAAACTGGATGAACAGAACTTTTGATTACCGGATTAGATTTGCTGAAACACAGAGGCACTGGATTACCCTTGTAACTGTTACTTTGGCGTTCATGCTTATTATACTGACAATAATAATTATTTTAATAAAAAAATCAGAAAGAAAAAAAACTATTGAAAATAAGATAGTCATGGGTGCTGCCCTGGAAGCAGCTGAAATGGCTAACCGTGCTAAATCCGAATTCCTTGCAACAATGAGCCACGAAATAAGAACACCCATGAATAGTATTATGGGGTTTGCGGAACTTGCATCAGATCTAACCGCTGCATCTCAAGTTAAAGATTATTTAAGCAAGATCACAGAAAGTACAAAATGGCTTTTGCACATTATTAACGACATCCTTGATATTTCAAAAATAGAAGCAGGTAAAATGGAGCTGGAAAGTGTGCCGTTCAGTCTGGAAGAAGTCTTCTTACGCTGCCAATCCGTCATACTGCCTATAATTAAAGAAAAGGGATTGGAATTTAACGTTTATGCAGAACCGTTTATAGAGAAAAAGCTATTGGGAGATCCTGTAAGGCTCTATCAGGTGCTTATTAATCTTTTGTCTAATGCTGTTAAGTTTACCAGTACCGGAGTAGTTAAGCTGTCGTTATCTGTAAAAAGTTCAAAAGATAACTCTGTAATAGTATATTTTGAAGTAAAAGACACAGGTATTGGCATGACTTCTGAACAGGTGGATAAGGTCTTTGGTCTTTTTATTCAGGCGGACTCAAGTACAACGCGCAATTACGGAGGTACCGGACTTGGACTTTCTATAACAAAAAATATAGTGGAGCTTATGGGCGGAAAACTGGAGGTTGAAAGTTTGCCCGGTTCAGGTAGTACATTCAGCTTTGAAATAGCGTTTGATACCATTGGAATATCTGAGGAATCAAAAAATCCTGTAAAACTTGATTTGCCGGAAAAACCGCAATTTGACGGGCTGGTTTTAATTTGTGACGACAATCCGATGAATCAGATGGTTGTATGCGAACACCTTGCGCAGGTAGGACTTAAAACAATGGTAGCGGAAAACGGCAAGATAGGTGTGGATATAGTTCAGGATCGTATACAGAAGGGAGAAAAGCCTTTTGATTTAATTTTTATGGATATGTTTATGCCGGTTATGGACGGAATGGAAGCTGCTTCTAAAATTATTGCACTGTATACCGGAACTCCTATTGTGGCGATGACTGCAAATATCATGCCCAGTGATCTTGAAAATTACAGAAAAAACGGAATGCCTGATTATATAGGCAAGCCCTTTACATCTCAGGAATTATGGAGTGTTCTTTTAAAGTATCTTCCGCTTGTAAATAATTTAGCCAAGTAAAAAGGAGTATAATTTGTGAATAAGGATAAAAAAAAATCCGTACTTATTGTTGATGATGAAACCATAAACATTGAGATACTGGCAAATATACTGACTCCTGAATATGATGTTTTCACTGAAAATAACGGTCAAGCTGCAATACAAGCGGCAGAGAAATATTTGCCGGAGATTATTTTGCTTGATATTATTATGCCGGAAATGGACGGATACAATGTTCTTTCTATATTAAAAAGTAATGATAGAACAAAGAATATTCCTGTTATTTTTATTACAGGACTAAATAATGCTGCCGATGAAGAAAAAGGACTGGCTTTGGGGGTTGCGGATTATATAACCAAGCCTTTCAGCCCTGAAATAATTAAATTACGCGTGCGATACCAAATAAAGATGCTAGAACAACTGCACACGATTGAACATGATATAATGAAACATCAGATCACAGAGAAAGCGCTTGAACATCAAAATATTCTGCTGCGTGCGGTAAACAACGCGGCGAGTGTACTGCTTGCTGCGGAAAACAGCGAAACTTTTAATACTTCTCTCATGGAAGGTATGGAAATTATAGGTCGTGGTGTAGATGTGGACTGTGTAGAGATTTGGCAAAATGAAGAAAGAGACGGAGAGCTTTATGCCGACTTAAAACATTGCTGGTTCAGTGAAATGGGTCATAAAATAAAATCTGATTCTCCGATTTCCAATTTTCCATACAGCATTTCTCCCCAATGGGAAAGCAGATTGTCGCAAGGTGAGTTTATACAAGGACCGGTTTCCGGGCTTTTGCGGGAAGACCAGGAGTTCTTAAGCGTTTTTAAAATAAAAACTGTCTTGGTCATACCAATTTTTATGCAAAACCACTTATGGGGTTTTTGTTGTATTGACGATTGCCGCAAAGAACGCATATATACAGAAGAGGAAGAATCAATTCTACGCTCAGGATGTATGCTGCTTGCCAATGCCTTGCTTCGTAATGAAATGGTTGAACAATTAAAATCAGCGGAAATTGCCAAGGAAAGCAGTAAAGCAAAAAGCAGATTTTTGGCAACAATGAGCCACGAAATCCGCACGCCCATGAACAGCATTATGGGGTTTGCGGAGCTTGCATTGGATATGCCGGACAATACTGTCTTGACTCAAATAAAAGATTACTTTTATAAAATTAAAGACAGTTCAAAATGGCTATTGAATATAGTAAATGACATTTTGGATATTTCAAAAATAGAATCCGGCAAGATGGAGCTGGAACATATTCCTTTTGATCTGTCGGAAATTGTTTCACGCTGTCAATCTGTGATACTTCCAAGTGTTACGGAAAAAGGCCTTAATTTTAAAGTTTGCGCGGAATCTATGAATGGTAAAAAACTGGTGGGTGACTCTGTCAGGCTTTATCAGGCACTTATGAATCTTCTATCCAATGCCGTAAAATTTACTAATACCGGAACGGTTGAACTGACGGCACTAATAAAAAGTTCGAATAACGGCAGTACAGCAGTGTACTTTGAAGTAAAAGACACTGGTATAGGAATGAGCGCAGTACAAGCTGAAAAAATATTTGATCCGTTTATTCAAGCGGATTCCAGTACGACGCGTAAATATGGCGGTACAGGACTGGGGTTGACCATTACAAAAAATATAGTAGCATTGATGGGAGGAAAATTGCAAATGGATAGCACGCTTGATACCGGCAGCAAATTCAGCTTTGAAGTTGTTTTTGATACGATAGATGTGTCTGATGATATCAATGGTAATAAATTAGATACAATTGAAAAACCGCGCTTTGATGGTTTAGTTCTGATCTGTGATGATAACCCTATGAATCAACAGGTGATATGCGGACATCTTTCACAGGTAGGACTTAAAACAATTACAGCGGAAAACGGTAAAGTTGGTGTGGATATGGTTCAGGAACGAATGCAAAAAGGTGAAAAACCTTTTGACCTTATTTTTATGGATATGTTTATGCCAGTTATGGACGGACTTGAAGCAGCCTCTAAAATAATTGCGCTGAATGCTGGAACCCCTATTGTGGCAATGACAGCGAATATAATGGCAAGTGATCTTGAGAACTACAGAGAACACGGAATGCCTGATTGCATTGGCAAACCATTTACATCACAGGAGTTGTGGCATGTTCTGTTGAAATACCTGACACCCATAAAAAATTCCATAATTGATAATAATCAAGGAAATAATGATCTGCAAATGAAGCTTAAGATTAATTTCTATAAATACAACCAATCCTTTTATAAAGAAATTTCTGAAGCAATCGAATTAAATGATATAAAGCTTGCACACAGAATGGCACATACCCTGAAAGGCAATGCAGGAATGATAGGGAAAACCAGGCTGCAAAAAATTGCTGAGGAAATAGAAACTTTGCTAAAAAATGGAACAATCCCAATTCCCGTAAATAAAATGGATATTCTTAATAGCGAGTTAACTTTGGTTTTGGAAGAATTAAAACCATTGCTTCCCGAGCTTCTTTCGCCGCAGACTCTGGACTCAGAGCAAATAAAGGCATTGTTTAAAAAGCTTGAATCTATGATCAAAGAAATCAACCCGGAGAGTGTAAACCTTTTGGATGAGCTCCGAGCTATTCCGGGAACAGAAGAGCTTGCGTATCAAATAGAAAATTATGATTTTGAGGCAGCGAATGAATCGCTTGCAGCACTTAAAACTGGTATGGATGGGACTTTGACAAGCGGTTGAATATAGCACTAAAAGGCGAAAATTCCCTATCCAAATGGCTTAAAATTAAAAGTAACAATCAGTAGATGAAATACTTGACCGAGGAATACCAGTGTTGTATAATTAATATATGCTGGATAAACATGATAAAGGATTTGACCTACCTGCCCTGATAAGGCTGGATTTATTGGATATTCGAAAAGTTGCCCAAAAAAACCTATTTTTAACCGTTGGGGAATATTTTGCCCTTTTGTATAGGTTTAAGAGTGAGGGTCCAAGGGCATCGGAAGCTTTGGGGGAATTATCTTGCGGAAGCAATGATAAATCATGTCTAAGAGTTGTTCAGGATATCAAGGAGCTGCTTGAGGAAATGGGCTGTAAAAAATGGCCCCTTATTCTTAGTGATGTAATCAGTGCGGTAAGGAAAAACAACACAGATCTTTCCGCTGATTGTGCAAAGAGCATTTTAGACCCTTTTACTGAACTTTTTAATAAAATCATTGGCACGGAAAACAAAAACACTAAACCGGATTTTTTTACTACGGGTGAAGCCACCAATGTAATTGAGACAACCCCATTTTCCGCACAAACGTTAATTAAATATTTAGACAGACTGGAGCGTGAAGAGAATGATCGTAAATTGCGAATCCTTGTTATAGATGATTCTCCTACCACAATTAAATCTGTTTTTGCTACATTAAGCAGTGAGTATAAAGTTTATGGGATGTCAGATCCAATGATGCTGGAAAAATTTTTGGAGCAAGTTACCCCGGAACTCTTTTTACTGGATTATAAAATGCCCGGTCGTACTGGGTTTGAGCTTATTCCCATTATAAGAGGCTTTGAAGAACATAAAACCACTCCTATTATTATTTTGACTGCTATGGGTTCAATTGATCATATATCAGCTTCTCACTCACTTGGTGCCTGCGATTTTATTGTAAAACCGTTTAATGAAAATATTTTACATAAAAAAATTGCCAGACATATAAGAAAGAAAACATTATAACAAAAGATGGGTTTCATATGAAAGCATTATATAAAAAATTATATGTTTTGCTTTCCATGATGTTTGTATTTTTTTTTACAAGTTGCATTGATGTAAAAGCATTGAGTGCAAAATACAATTCTTTACTGTGGATATTTCTGTTTGCCGGTATTCTTTTAATAGTTTTAACATTCATGACAATTGCTCATATTAAAATTTCTCAGAAAAGTAAAACTATTGCAGAACAGTCGGCAAAGCTTGCTTTAGAAAGGCAATTGGCGGCTAATAACGAATACGCAAACAAGTTAAGTAATGCGTTATCTAGGATATCAAAATCACCTACAATTTCCGCAGGAATTTTAAAAGATGCTGCTTTTGTTATTGCAAAAGAAGGGTGTCTTGCCTTGAATGCCAGTCATGTTGGAATTTGGAGTACAACTGAAAATGCTGAGTATTTAAGGAGGATAACCAACTATGATCCTATTGTTGACAGAGATACTATTGAAAAGGATTTTGATTTATTGGTTCGTGAAAAATACTCAAATCTTCTTAAAGATGAAAGGTTAATTGTAATAAACGATGCTAATGAACCTAATTTACCATCTGGTCATGAAAATACATATAATTCTAATTTATGTGCTTTACTTGACGCTCCAATAAGAATTGATGGTAAACTTGCCGGAGTTGTTTGTATTGAGCAGAATCGCTGTGAAGAGTATCCGGCAAAGCGGGAATGGACAATAGAAGAACAAAACTTTACATCTTCTCTTGCAGATTTAATGGCCCTTGCAATTTTTGGCGCTGAAAGGCAAAAACAGCATGAAGCCGCAGAAATGGCAAACAAAGCAAAATCAAATTTCCTTGCAAACATGAGCCATGAGATTCGTACACCCATGAACGCAATTTTGGGTATAACAGAAATTCTTTTGCATGATGATAATCTTTCAGAGACTGTATTTGAAGGTCTTGGTAAAATATACAATTCATGCGATCTTCTGCTTGGTATTATCAATGATATACTGGACTTCTCCAAAATTGAGGCTGGCAAGCTGGACATAGCTCCTGCTGAATATAAGATAGCAAGCCTAGTGAGTGATTCAATACACCTTAATATTATGCGGATTGAAAATAAACCAATTGAATTTGAGCTTGAGATAGATGAAAATATTCCGTCAAAGCTATTTGGTGATAAGCTTCGTATAAAACAAATATTTAACAACCTTCTTTCAAATGCGTTTAAATATACTGACAGCGGCAGAATAGTTTTGTCTATTTTATGTGAACCTTACACTGAAGGTGTTTTGCTTGTAATAAAAGTGCAGGATACCGGTTACGGCATGACAAGGGAGCAGATTGGAAAATTATTTAGTGAATATTACCGCTTTGTAAACAAAACAACTATTGAAGGTACGGGACTGGGGTTGGCTATTACGCGGCGTCTGGTAACTCTTATGGATGGTGAAATCCATGTAGAAAGTGAGCCAGGTAAAGGTTCATTGTTTACCGTTTATTTGCCGCAGGGAACTGTAGATAATGAAGTGTTGGGCAAGGATGTGGTAGAAAACCTAAAACAATTCCGCCAAAATTATTCTGCGCAAAGAATAAAAGAAAAAATAATTCGTGACCCAATGCCATATGGCAGTGTTCTTATTGTTGATGATGTTGATACAAACTTATTTGTAGCTGAAGGACTTATGAAGCTTTATGGTCTTAATATAGATATTGTTAGCAGTGGTATAGCATGTATAGAAAAGATTAAAAACGGAAAAGAATATGATATTGTGTTTATGGATCATATGATGCCGGAAATGGACGGCATAGAAGCAACAAAACAACTGCGCAATTTAGGCTATATAAAACCAATTGTAGCGCTTACCGCAAATGCTATTGCAGGACAGGCTGAACTTTTTTTACAAAACGGGTTTGACGACTTCATTTCCAAGCCCATAAATATACGGCAGTTGAATGCCGTATTAAACAGGTTTATTAGAGACAAACAGCCGCCGGAAGTTATAGAAGAAGCAAGAAAAGCAAAGAACGGCATTGAGTTTTCAGCAATGATTGAACAGAAAAATAATTCTCAGTTACAATCATCTTTTATAAAAGATGCAAAAAAAACCATGGCGCTGTTGGAAAAAATATTAAAGACTGATGGTTTAAAAACAGAAGATAACTTAAGAAAAGTTTCTATTTCAATACATGGAATAAAAAGTTCTCTTTGGAATATTGGTGAAAAACAGTTGTCTGAAAGAGCGCAAAAAATGGAGACCCTTGCCAGAGAAGGAGGCATATCCCTTGACAAGGCTGACATTGTGCAATTTCAGGAAGATCTTTGTTTATTGCTGGAAAAGTTGGATGTTATAAAAGAAATGGATGAAGAAGTTGAAGATATAGAAGAAGTCCGCAAGATGCTTATAACTGTAAAAGGAGTTTGTGATGACTATGATCGTAAAAGCGTGCTGGATATTTTAGATAGAGTAGGGAAATACTCAATTGAGACAAGAAAAGTAATTGACAGCATAAAAGAATCTGTGTTACATAGTGAATTTGAAGTAGCGGGCAACACTGCAGCATCATATGCAAATACAATAGGAGTGAATTAGCATGAAAGGAATCTTTGCAAAAATACTATTTGTTTTATTGGTCTCTATATTATCTATTGGTTGTATAAGACCAAAAACCGTGGATACATCCGTTGTCCTGGATATGCTTCCTACAGGCTCAAGGGTAGAAGATGTTTTAAGGCGCGTTATGCCGGATCAAATGGAAGATGGAAAGGTTAGGGTAGCTGTTATTCGCAATTTATCCAACTCTGATCATACAAGATTGTTTGTTTCCGGCTGTATAATAGAGGGAATTGCACTTGGGTTTGAAGTGGACGTATTTATAACTGATGGTGATAATGAATTATGCCAAAAATATATAATACAGGCAATTGAAGCCGGTTATGATGGAATAATTCTTTCTCATGGAGGAGCCTATACATACGATGCATTGCTTCCCGCAATAGAAAAAGGAATAAAAGTAGTAACATTTGATTCCATTCCTTTCAAAGACGGTAATATAAATAATGAAATTCTTGCAGGAGTTACCCATGTTGCGCAAGAAGATTTAAAACTTGCAGAGCTTTCGCTGGATGCCATAGTTAATCATTTTCCCGGTGCTAGACGCCCTATTAGGGTGATACGTACATGGATGGGGCCCAACATAGTTCCACTTGATATACGCAAAACAGTATATGATAGATATATTGCAGAAGGAAAAATAAGGGAGGTTGGACTTGTTGCTCCCGCAGATCATTCCAATCCGCGCGCTGGAGCCAGAAGAGTTCTTGCAAATCTTTTGCCGCAAATTCCTGTTGGCTCTGTTGACGCTATTTGGGGCTGCTATGATGAACTTGCAAAAGGTTGTCTTGACGCGCTGCTTGAAGCCGGTCGTACAGATATTGTGATTATGTCAATTGATATTTCTGATAATGATATTGGTTATATGATTACTAACCCAAATATATGGCTTTCTACAGCGGCGGTGGATCCAAAATTAATTGGAATTTCAAACATGAGACTTCTTGCCATGAAGTTTGCGGGGGAACCCACTCCTGATACATATTACCTTGCGGCGCACCATGTACCAACGGACTTACTTGACGGCACCGTAAATATGACAAATTTAGCAAAAGTTATAGAAGGATGGGGCAGTGAAACAGGTGTCTTCGATCATTTTGATTGGATGAAAGAATTAAAAGCTATTACTTATAGGTATTAAGAGACAGTATGATATATAAACTGGTTGAAAACTTTAAACATATCAAGATTAGAAAAAAGTTATTACTGTCATTCCTAGTAGTCTTTATACTCTTTTTCACAGTAGCATTAACAGGTATAGTTTCTTTAATCATTACAAGGTCTTCCTTTTCTTACATGATAAATAATCCTCATGAAAGGTTTCTATATTATGCCGATGCAAAATATCAATTAATGTCTTTACGGCGAGATTTTATTTTTATGTCGGTTTTTGCAGGTGAAGAAATAGCGCTTAATGAAAGGCTTGTGTTGTCTAATTATGCTATTGATTCATTTATTAAAAATTTGGAATTAGTTAAAATAAATTTATATAATGATAAACTTATAGTAGCAGAATCTAGAAATAATCAGATTAATGCTATCAATTACATGATTTCTGGCGTATATATTTTTAGAGACAATCATTTAGTGCCTTTTAATGAAGAAATGAAAAAAAATGAGTTGTCCAAAGCAGAAACACAGGCTGAACTTTACAAAGGAATTGCCATTATAAATCCATTTGTTGAAGTGTTAAATGAAATACTTGCATCTGCGGAAATTGCAATGCGTAATACCCAGGCCTCTTCAGATGCGTTTTCATTAAACATCTTATGGCTGTTGGCTGGTATAGCGCTTGTGTCAGTGGGCATATCATTGTTTTTAGCAATGTTTGTTGCGGGAATGATTTCCAAGCCAATTGTAAAGTTGGTTGAAATAGCGGAAAATGTTGCAAATGGGAACCTGGATGTAAATATTGATATTGAATCGCAGGATGAAACAGGTATTTTATCCGGGAAATTTACGCATGTTGTTAATGTTATTAATATGTTTGTAAAAGATCTGTATGATCTTGAGCATGCGTTTAAAGTTGATGGTGATACTACGGCAAGATTAGATGAATCTCAATATAAAGGCGCTTACGCCCATGTAGCAAGCGCAATGAATGGTCTTCTTGAATATCATGTTGTGTCCAAAGATGAAATTCTTGAATGTATTTCCAAGATTGTTGATGGCGAGTATGACGCTCCGTTGCGTCAATTTCACGGACGGGAGTCACTAATAAATGTATCGGTTGATATTCTGCGAATGAATGTACGCAGAATGGAACAGGTAATGTTGCAAAAAGCGGACTCAGATGCGGCAAATAAGGCTAAATCTACTTTCCTTGCGAATATGAGTCATGAAATACGAACACCAATGAATGCTATTTTAGGGGTCACGGAAATTCTTTTGCAAAATAATCAATTACCCAATGAGATTGCAGAAGGTCTTGATAAAATATATAATTCGTGTGACTTATTGCTTGGTATTATTAATGACATACTGGATTTCTCAAAAATAGAAGCAGGTAAACTGGACATTGTACCGGTACAGTATAAAATTGACAGATTAATTAATGATTCTGTTCAATTAAATATGATGCGTATTGACAGTAAGCCTATAGAATTTGAATTAAATATTGATGAGAATATTCCTGCAAAATTAATAGGTGATGAACTTAGAATAAAACAGATATTGAATAATCTGCTTTCTAACGCTTTTAAATATACAGAAGCCGGCAAGGTTACGCTGTCTATATCCTTTAAACCACTTAGAGACAAAGAGGTGATAACACTTGTCATAAGTGTGCAAGATACAGGTCATGGAATGACAAAAGAACAATTGGATAAACTATTTATTGAATATTCCCGCTTTCATCAGAAAATTAACCGTACTATTGAAGGAACAGGTCTTGGTTTGGCTATTACTCTTAACCTTGTAGAGCTTATGGGCGGAGATATCAATGTGGACAGTGAACCGGGAAAAGGATCGATGTTTACCGTAGAGTTCCCACAAATGACAGTTGACTCTGAAATACTTGGCAGTGAAGTAGCGGAAAGTTTGCGGCAATTCCGGTTAAAACAGCTTGAATATAAAAGAAGATCGCAAATTGTAAGAGACCCAATGCCTTACGGAAAAGTTTTGGTTGTTGACGATGTGGAAACAAATCTATTTATTGCAGAAGGTCTTATAAAGCTTTATAAAATACGTATTGAAACTGTAATGAGTGGAAAAGATGCAATTAAGAAAATAGAAGAAGGTAAAATTTATGACGTTGTGTTTATGGATCATATGATGCCTGAAATGGATGGAATAGAAACAGTAAAGCATATGCGTGATTCTGGATACGATTCTCCAATTGTAGCGCTTACGGCAAATGCTGTTTTTGGTCAGGCAGATATGTTCCTTAAAAATGGTTTTGATGATTTTATATCAAAGCCAATAGATATACGGCAGTTAAATGCTGTGTTGAATAAATATGTGCGCGACAAACAGCCACCGGAAATTATAGAAGCTGCTCATCTGCAATATAGTACAGATGAAGTAAGTGAGAATGGCCATTCGCAAATAAATGCATTGTTAATAGAATCTTTTGTTCGTGATGCGCATAAAAATGTGGAATTGTTAGATGATTTATTAAAGGGTGATACTCTTAAAAATGAAGAAGCCATGCGGAAATTCACCGTCTCCATTCATGGTATTAAAAGTTCTCTTGCAAATGTTGGAGAAATGACGCTTTCAAGACTGGCCTCTAAAATGGAGAATGATGGAAAAAGCAATGATGTGGGTTCAATTAAATCTTTAGCTCCGGATTTCTTAAGAGATATGCGTAAATTATTGGAAAAAATAGATGAGGATAAAAAAGCTAAAGCAGAGGAAACGTCTGCTGAAGAAAGCAAAGATATTGCAAATTTATTAGATAAAATGTTGAAAATTCAGCAAGCTTGTATTGATTATGATAGAAAACTTGTTTTTGATATTATGGCAGAAATAAAATACCGTTCAAAGTGGACAAATGTAGTTTTAGAGAATATAATGGGACATGTGCTTCATAGTGATTTTGAAAAAGCCGAAAAAGAAGCTGCATCCTATGCAGATGTTTTATTTGGAAGATGATTGTAAAGGAGAAATTTTATGAATAAACTGGTGTTTGTAGTAGATGACAATGACTCTAATCTGACTATGGCGGCTTTGGCTTTGGAAAAAGACTTCAAGGTGCTGACAATACCATCTGCGTTAAAGATGTTTTCTGTGTTGGAAAAGAAGCTGCCGGATCTAATTCTTTTGGATATTGAAATGCCGGATATGACAGGGCTTGAAGCCTATGAAAAATTAAAGGAAAATCCGCAGTGGAAAGATATTCTTGTAATCTTTCTTACAGGGCATGAAGAGGGAGCTGTGCTGTCCAAAGCAAGGGAATCAGGTGCGGTTGATGTTATACAAAAACCAATTGTAGCGTCAGTTTTATTGAATTGTGTTAAGAAACATTGCTCTTAAATAATGGAACTGAGTTTTTCTACAATCTGTTCGTATTGCATTTCTTCCGCGCTGTGTTGAAGCCAATCTGCAAGACCATCGTCCGAATCATATTCATATGCAGTTATTTCTGTTATGGCTGCCTCAACTTCAAGCATATCATATATATCACAGGCAGCCGCCAGTTTTTTTAATGCTTCTATATCCGGTTTGTCTTTTTTTGGTCTTATTTTTTCGGCATCCATTTTATTAAATATCTCTTCCAGGCTATGAACAAATTCCCATGCATCTTTAAGGAGTTTAGGATTATGTTGATTAATAAAGTCTAAATCACCGGCTACGGCCGCTTTTTCAAGGTCTGCCGCTTGGCTGCCAATTCCCTGAGCACAAATTAAATAGCTTGAGCCTTTAATTCCATGAACGTTTATTTCATATTGTTTAAGATTGTCTTTACTTACATTTTCCAGAAGGGCAAGCTTGGTTCTGGTTCCTGTCATATATGAACGCAATACTTTCAAATAATCGTCTTTTTTGCCATTAACCTGCTCAACACCCTTATTCCAATCCAGGCCCGGAATGGTAATCTCTGGGATATTTATTGTATTTTCCATATCTCCCCCTTTCTTATTATACCATAAATTTGTTAATATATATAGTATGAAGATTGATGAAAAACTTATGACTTATCTGGAAGACCTCTCATGCCTTACTCTTTCAGTGGATGAAAAAAACTGCATGGCAGAAAACCTGCCGCCAATTTTGACCTGTATGGCAAAAATAGATGAACTAGATACCGGCGATGTACCGGAGTGCTATACTCCGCTTGATAATATAAATGTTTTTAGAAACGATGAAAAATATTCTTCATTTGACCGTGAATTGATCCTGAAAAATGCACCGGTCAGGAACGATGAATTTATAATCGCTCCAAAGACTGTGGACTAAGGGGATAAAATGTTTGAAAAGACTGCTGCATTGCAAAATAATGCCCTGGAATTATCCGCCGCAATTAAAACCAAAAAGTTCAGTGTAGGTGAGGTTGTTGGTGCTTATATTAAGTTAATAGAAGAAAACGATAAACAACTTAATACTTTTATTACATTATCAAAAGAGCAGGCTCTTGCCCGTGCAAAGGAAGTGCAAGCGCTCATTGACAGCGGCAAAGGCAGTGATGGTAGTCCGCTTTCGCCGCTTGCCGGAGTGCCAATCGCTCTTAAAGATAATATTTCTACATTGGGGATAGAGACCTCCTGCGCTTCCAAAATGTTGCAAGGTTATGTCCCCGTGTTCAATGCCACAGTAGTAGAAAGGCTGGAACGCGCAGGTGTGATTGTCATTGGCAAGCTCAACATGGATGAGTTTTCCATGGGGAGTCCCGGTGAAACAGGCGGCTCTTCAAGCAGTAACGCCGCGGCTGTTGCCGCAGGGTTAGTACCCTTATCACTTGGCTCTGATACCGGCGGCAACATACGGCTACCGTGCGGGTTCTGCGGGGTTACCGGCATCAAACCCACATACGGTGCAGTGTCTCGTCATGGACTGATTGCCTGCGCTTCTTCCCTTGACCAAATTGGCCCAATAGCGGGTAACATTGACGACTGCGCCGCGTTGCTATCAATTATTTCCGGAGCGGACAATTTTGACGGAACTTGTGTTCTTGAAAAACCTTTTGAATTTGATCTAACCACTTTTAATGATCAGGCAGGCGGCATGAAGATAGGTTTGCCTAGTAATTATTTGGAAATTCTTGAAGATGATATTAAACTTGCGGTTCTTGCTGCGGCAAAAGAGTTTGAAGCGGCAGGGGCAATTATTGAAGAATTTGAAATGCCTTTAATGGATTATGCGGTTCCCGCGTACTACATCATTGCCTGTGCCGAAGGTTCGTCAAACCTTTCCCGATACGATGGTCTAAAATATGGGTACCGGAGTGCGGATGCAAGAACACTCTCTGAAGTTTACCGTTTCTCCCGCGCCGAAGGTTTTGGCATGGAAGTAAAGAAAAGACTAATGCTTGGCTCATTTGTTCTTTCTTCAGAAAATTACGATGCCTACTACAGAAAAGCAATGCAGGCGCGAACCCTCATCAAAGACGCATACATCAATCTGTTCAAAAAATACGATATAATACTTTCTCCTGTTGCACCTACAACCGCATTCAAATCAGACAAAGACGATCCAATGAATATTTACACAGGCGGTATTTTTAATGTACCGGTTAATCTGGCAGGACTTCCTGCTGTTTCGTTGCCCTGTGGATTTGACAAACAAGGATTGCCCATAGGCCTTCAACTTGTAGGCAAGGCATTCTCAGAAGCTAGGCTAATAAAAGCGGCACAGATTTATCAAAGCTGTACAGAACATCACACCAAAAAACCAAAGGGAATTGAATCATGAATTGGGAAACAGTAATAGGATTGGAAGTCCACACCGAGCTTTCGACTAAATCAAAGATTTTTTGCGGTTGTACAACCGAATACGGAGGAGATCCAAATACCCATGTCTGCCCCGGCTGCGCGGGAATGCCCGGCACTTTGCCGCTAATGAATCGTTCTGTTGTAGAGTACGCCATGCGGCTTGGGATTGTACTCAACTGTAATATAGCCAAACAATGTAAGTTTGACAGAAAGAGTTATTTTTACCCTGACCTGCCAAAAGCGTATCAGGTGTCGCAGCTTCATGCCCCAATCTGCCGCGGCGGTTATCTTGAAATTGAAGTTAATGGTAATAAAAAGAAAATTAATTTAACGCAGATACACATGGAAGAAGATGCCGGTAAATTAGTACACAGCGTGACAGGTGATACTTTCATGGACAACAACCGTGGCGGAATGCCGCTTTTGGAGATTGTTTCGCAGCCGGACTTTCGTAGTGCCGTAGAAGTAATTGCCTATTTGGAAAAATTGCGCGAAATCCTTTTGTATCTGGAAGTGAGCGACTGTAAAATGCAGGAAGGTTCTCTCCGCGCAGATATCAACTTGTCTGTGCGTCCTGTAGGCGGTGAACTTGGCGTGCGCGTTGAGATGAAGAACCTTAACTCGTTCAAGGCAATAGCGCGTGCTATTGAGTATGAAGCCGCGCGCCAGATTGAAGTGCTGGAAGACGGCGGAAAGCTTATTCAGGAAACTCGCCGCTGGGATGATGAAAAGGGAGAGTCCTTTGGAATGCGTTCAAAAGCGAACGCGCAGGATTACCGATACTTCCCCGATCCGGATTTTCTGCCCATCAATATTGATGAAACATGGCTTGCGGCAGTTAAGGAAAGCCTGCCTGAACTGGCTCATCAAAAACGGGAAAAGTATGTGCGTGACTTTGGTATTTCCGAATCCACAGCACAGGTGCTTACTGTGCATAAAAATATATCTGACTTGTTTGAGGCAATCGTTCAAAAGGGCGGGGCAGGGTTTGTTGCAGAAGCTGCAAAAGAAGCTGCAAATCTGATAACCGGTGAAGTTATGCGTTTGATGAATAATGCCAATATTCTGCCCGAAAATGTCCGGCTTGATGTTGATAAGTTTGTTACGCTTATCAATTTAGTTACCGGCGGCAAAATAAACCGAAACGCATACAAGGAAACCGTTGAGGCGGTCTTTACTACTAATATTGACCCTGAAGAATATATTGCCAAAAAAGGGTTAATGATGATTAACGATGACAACGCAGTCATTTCTGCAGTAGAAGCTGTTATAATAGAAGAAGCCGCCTCTGTTACGGAGTTTAAATCCGGCAAAGAAAAAGTTTTTGGCTTCCTCATGGGACAGGTAATGAAAAAACTCAAAGGTCAAGGTAACCCTGAAATAGCCAAGAAAGTGCTGATTGAGAAGTTGGCATAGTCTATATTACGATTCTGTTTAGGCTTTCCACAAGGCGCATAAGAAACTGCAATCTCCTAAAAAGAAGCCTAGAGTATCCTCTAGGTATAAAAACCCCAAAACCTATATAAAAATGTAGGTAGTCAAGACTTTTCTTTCAATTAAGAATGTTTATAGAAAAATTATGAAGGAGGAGTATTTGTGAAAAAACATTTTTTCAAGCTCTTTGGGATTATTGCCCTTGTGGTTATAATTGGATTTACAATGGCGGCTTGCGATGAGTTGGACAACATTCCGACGGGTAAGACGCCTTTGGGGACACCGGCAAATGTGCGGGTGGACGATGCCAACAAAACCGCTTTTACCCTTAGATGGGACGCGGTAGAAGGAGCAGACTCTTACACGGTGGACATTGACGGAATATTGCATCAGGTTTCCGCATCAACAACCAGCTACGATCTTATGGCGTTGACCGCAGCCCCTAAAGTGTACCCCATCAGGATTAGAGCGGTTGCCTATAATGGCGATCCATCGCGTAGCGATTCCGCCTATTCCGATCCGCTTAATGTCGAACCGGCTGAATACATTTTTACCTACGATGATGTTCCCGGCCCTATGCCCAGTATTCAATCAGGGCGCAGCATTGCACGGTCGGTTACTGGGGGTGGAACCATAACCGGGCTTACCAATTATGGCAAGGGACTGGAAAGGGTAGTTGTTCCGCCAAGTATCGGTTCCGTTACAATAACCGCTATAGGTGACGCTGCCTTTAAGGATAACAGTGTGATGTCGTCAATCGCTTTGCCGGAAACATTGATCACTATAGGAGCCGGAGCTTTATCGGGTACTAATATAGCGTCAATCGTTATACCGGAATCAGTGCTCAATATTGGAGATGGAGCATTTAGTAACATCATCGTACTGGTTGTAGTGGTATTTGTATCACCGGAACCGCCGGAGTTGGGGGCAGGTGTTTTTGAAGGCAGCGAAGCAATTGAAACTATCGTTGTTCCTGACGGCAGCGGAGACACTTATGCGGGAATGATTGAGGAAGCCGCGCCGGAACTTGCCGAAGTAATAGAGGAAATAAAGGAAGAAAAAATCCTAATAGCAATTGAAGTGGTTCAGTTGCCAAAAACGGATTACACGGCAGGGGAACAATTCTCAGCCGCCGGCATGACTGTAAACGCACGGTATTCGGACAACACCGCTTCTCCCATTACCAATTATACGGTAATGCTGCAAACATCCACCGGAGGGTTTGCGGCGCAAAGCAGAGCGCTTACAGTTAATGATACCGTTGTCAGATTGTCCTACACGGAAAATGGTAGCACCAGAACAACAGACTTAAGTATTAAGGTTACGGGACAGTCTGAACCTTTACCCCAACAGCCGCAGTATGTCGCAGTACTGTTTGACGGCTTCAAGGATGAGGAGATCAATCTTGATGCTATCGATGGTGCTGTGTTCAATATGGGAGATGAGCTCAACATAACAGTGGCTAATGCTGGCGAATTTTCTTCCCTTCAATGGTACTACGGCAATTCTGATAATCCGCGTACTACGGGAAATTCCCTAAGCGTAGAGCTTACAGCCGCGAACGGTTTTAACATTGGGGTAAGAAATACCATAACAGTCGTTGTTCTTAATAATCAAAATATACCAAGCTCCAAAGTACTGAGCTTTACGGTAGCTGCCGCGCCTCAATTGAAGCAGTCTGTTGCAGTACTGTTTGACGGTTTTCTTGATGAGGAAATCAATCTAAATCTGAACACCAATACTACTTTCAATACAGGTGATGTGCTCAACATAACAGTAGCTAATGCTGACGAGTTCAGTTTCATTCAATGGTACTACAGTGATTCTGATATTCCGCGCGCTACAGGATATTCTCTTAGTGTAGAGCTTACAGCAGCGAACAGTTTCAATATCGGGACAAGGAACACGATAACAGTCGTTGTTCTCAATAATCAAAACATACCAAGCTCTAAGGTACTGAGCTTTACGGTTGTAGAATAAATAGGAGGAAAATAATGAAAAACTTTTTCAAAACAATGGTATTAGGCGCAGCTATAATGCTGCTTTTAGCAGGGTGTAATGACCTGCTGAACCACTTTAATGATCCGAATTCTGTAGTGCCGGAAGGTTCGATCAAGATTACCGTGGTAAACGATGCAGATTCTTTTAGGACACTTGTTCCCGGAACACCGCAATGGACAAAATATGTCCTTGAGTTTAACGGCCCTCAAGGGGCTTCCCGTGACCCCATCACCTTAAATCCGTCATCAACAACAGGGGGAGGTTCATCAACTTTGGTAGAAGGACTTACTCAAGGTCAATGGATAATTACTGCTAAAGGTTATGTCTTGTTTAATGGGCAGGAAGTTGAAGCGGCTATGGGTACGCAACAGGTAACAATACCGCAGGGCGGCGGCAGTAGTACCAGCCAGAATATCACGGTTCGTATTTCTCCGAACATTGCTCAGGGACAGCCTAATGGCAGTTTCAGCTATTTTGTTAATATTGCTTCGGATGTAACCGTGCAACAGGCAAGTCTTACACTTAGTCCTTTTTATATTGATGGCAGCGGCAGCGCTTCATCCTTTGCAGTAAATAACCAAAACCTGCGTAACCAACCCAGTGGACAAAATTCTGTAAGTCCGGGTTATTATATGCTGACCGTCAGGGTAACCGATAGCAATGACATAACTGCCGTACGCAGAGAAATTGTCCACATCTATTCCAATATGGATACCAATGCAGGCCAACTGTATTTTGATTCTAATGATTTTGGCGTTGAAAATGATGACCCTCCATATCATATTATTCAGGCAAATCCAAGAGGCGGTTCGTACAGTCAACCATTGTATGTCCAGCTTGAAACCACAGTACCGGGAGGAAATATTTTCTATTCGCTCTCCTCCGACGGGGGTACGGGCAGTAACCTTCTACTGTACACAGGCAATCCAATTTACATAGGCTATGGGGTAACATATTTGTACGCCCATGTTGTAGATTCGGACAATCAAACAGTGGTATCATTGAATGAATACTACAATGTTTTTGAATCCCAAAACCCTAAAGGCAAAAGCATTACCATTATAGATTTTAACACTGGTATGGGGCAATCTGTTCAGCTTTATCTTTTAGATGGCGCAAGTCCGTTTGAGTCGTTTGAATGGAACGAGGTTCCGCGAGGCTCGGCAAGTATCTCCGCTGATGGAAAAGCAGAGTTTACTCTACATACAATGATACCGATAGCGGGAGAGGAAAACAGTTGGACTTCGATGCCCTGGGACGGCACTGGTTCGTATTGGGTAATGCTGGAGTTTAACAGTAACGAAAAATACTTATACACAAATGGTCAGACGGTTAATGTAAATAACCCAATAAACAATCCCAAAATCAACATTCGAGATGATGCAACAACCGTCAGATTTAACTTGTTCAGGGAAGTACCCTTTGGAGCAGGCGGGCAAACATTAACCATTACCGGTCTTAGCGGTTATTTTGGAGCAAAAATTGAAGCAACAGTTTTGGATTTTGAGCAGTTACTTACAGGTAATGACGCTGCAATGTTTGTTGCCGAAGGTTTCGCAATGGTCGGCACAACAGGAAACACAACAGTTACTTTGGCAAATTCAAACAATACAACACAAGGCTGGAGCGGTACAGGCGAATACTGGCTTGTGCTGGGCATAGAAACCGCAGATGGTGAATATAAAGCCTATATGTACACCGCAGATGCAAATATCAATTTGATGTTTGATTTCGAAGAAGTCGATGGAGATCTTATAGAAAGATTAATGTCAGCTCCAAAGTTCGGCTTTACCGGTAATTCTTCCACGGTAAATTTTGGCACTTTTAGGGAAACCAACATTTTCGGGAAAGGTAGTGGTGGCAGCAACGATCCGGAGCTGCCGGTAGAATATTACCCAATAACGGTGAAAGCAGGTAACGGCGGAAGAATAACAACCAATCCCCAAGGGAACGCTCCTGCAAATACCACGGTAACATTTTATGCAACCCCCGATCCGGGCTATACATTGTCAGACATCAGCGTAACAAGTATAACGACAAATGAGTATGGCTACACTACTACAACATCCATCAACTATGAGCAAGCCAGCGGCACTTCTGGCGGCGGTTATTTCTTCATCATGCCCGATGCGGAAGTTACGATTAGCGTATCATTTACCGGCGGAACGACAGGCGGAGAATAGTGAATTAGCTTTTGCCCAGTGCCTAAGTTTTAGGTGCTGGGTAAATTGGGAGGGGGTTCAATTGACATAAGCCCTTGCAAAATATAGACTTGATAACAAGGGCTTAACATGAGATTGTTATCAATTTACAAAGTGTGCGTAGGGACTGCTATTGCAAAGGCGCTAACTTATCGGCTTAATTTTATATCCTCGCTGTTAATCACTCTTGGTTTTAATGTTCTGTTTCCATTGGTTACAATTTTAATTTATCAGTCCGGGGCAAGTTTTCCCGGCTGGGATTTCTATGAAGTTCTTTTGATACAATCAACCTACACATTGTCGCTTGGGCTTTCTTGTATTGTGTTCAGTAATGTGTTATGGGCAACTCTGCGGCATATTCGTGAAGGCAGTTTTGAGATTGTACTGCTTAAACCGTTAACCCCTTTATTTTTTTTAATTGCCACCAACTTTGATCCTGCAAGTGCAGGGTTGGTTATTGGCGGAGGTTTCATGTTTGCTTTTTCGCTGTGGCACACGGGGGTTACGGTTGCGGCAATACCTGTGTTTTTGCTTTTATTTGCGGCGGGCTTTGCAGTAATGGCAGGACTTAACATGATTATGGCGGCAACAAGTTTTAAGTGGGTTGGCAACTCACGCATACCGGAAATTTTTGATACTATAATGAACTTTGGAAAATATCCCATCGCTATTTTCCCAAGAGCTATACAAGGAGTATCGACATTTGTTATTCCCATAAGTATGATTGGATTTTTTCCGGCAAGCGCTTTGCTGGGACGGTTTGAACCTGCCATGCTGTTTGCGGTAATACCCTGTTTGCTGTTCATGTTTTTTGGGATATCCTTGTATCACAGAATGGTAAAAATGTATGAAGGAGTTGGCGGGTAATATGAAAATAATAAAAGTGAATAACCTTGTTAAAACTTACACAACCTACAAACGAGGAAGCGGTTTTCAGGAAACGATAAAAGGATTTTTTAAAAGAGAAAAGGTAATTGTTAACGCGATTGACAATGTATCATTTGAAATTGAAGAAGGTTCTGTCTGCGGAATACTTGGTCCCAATGGTGCGGGTAAATCTACAACAATAAAAATGCTGTGCGGCGCGCTTTATCCCACTTCCGGTGAAATACAGGCAATGAGCTTTAGCCCTTATGTAGACCGTAAAAAATATGTCCGTGAAATTGGCGCGGTGTTTGGTCAGCGCTCACAGCTTGTTTGGGATATTCCACCCATTGACAGTTTTAACATGAACCGCGCTATTTACGGAATATCGCAGTCTGATTATAAAACAAGGCTGGATGAACTTGCGCAATTGTTTGAAATTGAAGAAGTAATGAACAAGCCCACAAGGGTTTTATCACTTGGAGAGCGCATGAAGTGCGAATTTATCATGGCTATGCTGCACAGACCAAAGATAGTTTTTCTTGATGAGCCAACAATCGGGCTTGATGTAATTGCAAAAGCAAAAATACGTGAGTTTATCCAAAAAACAAATAAAACAGGCACAACTTTTATTCTTACCACTCATGATTTGGAAGATGTCAAACAGCTTGCGGATCAGGTTATCATTATTAATCATGGAGTTAAAGTATTTGATGATACATTACATTCATTACAGCTTAGTCTTGGTACAAAGAAGGTTGTAGAGATTGTGATGGAGAAGCCCTTTGATATGGAAGAGATAATTACGCAAATTTACAAGGGAAAAGTTTAGGGCAATATAATTGCTTTGATTAGGGGTATTCTATTATTTTATTAACAATGCTATAATACCGTATGGCTATAATTTCAACTTTACTTAAAATAACCGGCAGCCTTTGCCTTTTTCTTTATGGAATGAGGGTAATGAGCGATGGTATTCAGCGGGCTGCGGGCGACAGGCTTCAGCGGTTTCTTAATTTTATGACCGGCAACCGTTTCATGGCGGTTTTTACCGGTTTTGCTATTACTGCTATTATTCAGTCATCATCAGCCACAACGGTTATGGTGGTTTCTCTTGTAAATGCAGGCTTGCTCAATCTTACCCAGTCAATCGGGGTAATTATGGGGGCAAATGTCGGAACCACTGTAACAGCCTGGATTGTTTCTTTAATAGGATTTTCTCTTAAACTTTCAGAGATGGCACTGCCCGCAATTGGTTTGGGGTTTATTTTTAGTATTGTAAAATGGAAATACCGTGACTTGGGAAATTTTTTCCTTGGCTTTGGTATTCTCTTTATGGGTCTTGATTTTCTAACCCAATCCATGCCCACAATGGGAAGCGACTTTAATTTTATTGCGCAAGTTTCCAATATGGGTTATATGTCCTATCTTATTGGAATGGCTTTTGGAATGATAATCACCCTGCTTCTTCATTCATCAAGTGCTGCTACTGCCATTATGCTGACCATGGCTTTTAACAATGTTATTAGCTATGAAATGGCAGCTTCCATGATTCTTGGCGCAAATATTGGTACTACTATAGATGCAGCGCTTGCTTCTATTGGAACAAAAACAAACGCAAAACGCGCGGCTTTGGTTCATGTTCTTTTTAATGTTCTTGGTACTTGCTGGGCAATTCCGCTGTTAAGACCTTTACTGGCAATTGTTGAATTGATAACTCCCGGCACAATGACCCCAGGTATGGTAAACGATCCTATGGTAACAACTCATCTTGCCATGCTGCACACCGTTTTTAATTTAGCCAATGTTCTTGTTTTCCTGCCCTTTGTAAAACAATTTGCATGGGTTGTTACAAAAATTATAAAAGACAATCCTAAAGAAGCAAAAGAACATGAAAGATATCAGTTAATTTATTCGGTAGAAAAAATTAGAAATACGCCGGAAATACATATTTTTAGGGCAGAAAAAGAAATTCGGGCTATGGCGAATCTTGCCATGTCCATGTTTACCCGTTTTAGTGTTGTGCTGCAATCATTGCCGGAATTAAACAACAAACAAGGCGCTGTTGACGAATTAAGCATTGAATTAAAACAGAACGAAGCCTATGCCGATGATATGCGGGATCAGATAAGCGCGTTACTAATGGAATGTGCAAGGAATCCTCTTAATCGCCGTTCAGAGCATCATGTTTCACAATTGCTTCGTGTTATTTCCAATCTTGAAGAAATGACTGACGATTGCTGCAGCATGAGTTATCTTTTGGAGAATGGCGTTAAAAAAGGACGACTTTTTGAAAAGAAGGAACTAGAAGCCTTGTCTCCGTACTTACAGCTTGTAAAAGATTTTTTAAATCTTGTTCATGAAAATCTTGGAAGAACATTGACACCGGAAAATCTTAAAAGAGCAGAAAAACTTGAGGAAGAAATTGATAAGTACCGTAACAAGCTGCGTAAATTTAGCCGCAAGCGCCTGGAATCCGGCAAGGATGTAAAGACTGAGCTTATGTTTATTGAGTTAGTGCGGCGTATTGAAAAGCTGGGCGATTATTGTTATGAAATAGCGGAGACTCTGGCGGGTTCATGATGGTCATTGATAAATTTTTTCAAATATATTACTATAATTCCATGAAAATAAAACTTGAAAAAATACCGTATTCACCCCCCCCCCCCCCCCCCCCCCCCCCCACCCCAACTAAACTAAAAAAAAAACTTATAATTAATTATATTCTATAATACAA
>Ga0099364_10001548_pt1 | contig 37569 bp, 30 predicted proteins | sample TergutTh196P3_FD_73070 | JGI IMG/M metagenome (GOLD analysis project Ga0099364, IMG submission 73070) | Microcerotermes parvus P3 segment gut microbial communities from Pointe-Noire, Republic of the Congo - Th196 P3 | ecosystem: Host-associated > Arthropoda: Insects > Digestive system > Gut ... | reverse complement strand
TTGCCAAAAAAATGTGGGAATTAAGGTAATGGAAAAAATAGGATTCAAAAAAAAAGGTTGTTTTAAAGATGACGTTTTTAAAAAAAATTTTTTTTTAAAAATAAAAAAAATTGGAGTATTAAAAGGGGAACTTTCCCCCCCCCCCCCCCGTTAAAAATTTAATATTTTTTATTGCGATTTCTTCTTTTAAAAAAAGGTTAACTGATAAATATACTCATTATCAGGGCATATCATCATATAAAATGGACTATTCACTAATGTTTTTATGGAATCCTTCTTATACAGAAATATACAAAGTTGTAAGCAGCCGTCAAGGTTATGTTCAAAGAGAAATTCCTAGCGAAAGAATTGGAGTAATAATTTTACATAAAAATAACACTTACTCATATCTAAATATTATTAAATGGAGCTAAATAATAGTGAATTTATGTTTAGGTACTGCCCAATTTGGATTAGACTATGGCATAAATAATCTGCACGGAAAAATACATAGGGATAAAATTCCTGAATTATTAAATTATGCCCATGATAACGGCATTACCATGCTTGATACGGCCAGCGCTTACGGTGAAAGTGAATCTGTATTAGGTGAATCTATTCCTAAGACTGGAAAATCATTTAATATTTTAACAAAGTTTCCTGCAAATACTGATATCCGGCCTTTTCAATATATTGGCACTTCATTGGATCTTCTTAAAACAGAAAAAGTTTACGGATATTTATTTCATAATTATTCTAATTTTAAAGAACACCCGGAATACATAGAAGATTTTGTAAAAATTAAACAAAGCGGAAAGTGTGAAAAAATAGGTTTTTCGCTGTATTATCCGCCTGAAGCAGAGTATATCCTAGAGAATAATATCCCGTGCGATATTGTTCAAATACCATATAATATATTTGATCAGCGTTTTTTTTATTTATTTGAAGAATTGCAAAAAAAGAAGATCGATATTTATATCCGTTCTGTTTTTTTACAGGGACTTTTTTTTATTGAGCCGGACAGGCTGGATGCTCATTTTGATTCAATAAGAGAATCATTAAAAGAGTTGAATGAATTAGCAAAAGATAATTCTGTAAATATCGCCGCCCTTTGCTTGAGTTTTATTAAGGCAAGCCTTAGTAAAGGGTATGTAGTTTTGGGCATTGACTCTTTGAGTAATTTAAAAGAAAACATTGCCAATTATAATTTATTAAAAAAAATCAATATTTCTGATCAGGATTTTCATAAATATGCAGTTATTGATGAAAATATTATTTTGCCATTTAATTGGAAGAAGTAGATAATATATATGCAAAGTATTTTAGCAATAATAACAGCCCGCGGGGGATCTAAACGGATACCAAAAAAAAACATTAAAGAGTTTTTCGGCAGACCGATGATAAGTTATGCAATAAATGCCTGTAAGGAAGCAGGGATATTTTCTGATATAATGGTTTCTACAGACGATAATGAGATTGCTAAAATTTCAAAGGATAATGGAGCAGATATTCCTTTTATGCGTTCCGAAAAAACGGCAGATGATTTTGCAACAACTTTTGATGTTTTAGAAGAAGTTATTACCGAGTACAAAAAAACGGGCAAGGATTACGATTATATTTGTTGTTTATATCCATGCGTTCCTTTTTTGTCAGGGGAAACATTGCAAAGTGCATATAATCAACTGGCTGCATCAGAAAATGACGCTTTACAGCCTGTATGCAGATTTTCTGTACCCATTGAATGGGCAATGAAAATAGAAAATGGACTTTTGATTCCCAATGACAGGCAGGCTCAATTGATAAGGTCTCAGGATTTAGTACCAAAATATTTTGATGGCGGTATGTTTTATATGATTAAAACAGAAACACTTTTAAGAGAAAAATCACTTACCCCAAAAAAGACAATGGCATACATTATGGATGAAAAAGAAATACAGGACATAGATACTATAGATGATTGGAATATGGCTGAGTTAAAATATAAATTATTTAAGGAAACTAAAAATGGGTAAATCACAAGATTTGTATATAAAGGCAAAAAAAATTATCCCCGGCGGAACTCAACTGTTAAGCAAACGCCCCGAGCAGTTTCTGCCTGAATACTGGCCGGCATACCATAAAAAAGCAAAAGGCTGTAAAGTCTGGGATTTGGATGATAATGAATATATTGATACCAGTTACATGGGCATTGGTGCAAACACAATAGGTTATGCAGATGATGACATAGATAATGCAGTAAAGAATGTTATTAATGACGGCAGCATGACAACTCTAAACCCGTACGAAGAAGTAGAGCTTGCAGAAAAATTACTACAGCTTCACCCTTGGGCAGAAATGTCTCGTTTTACCCGAACAGGCGGAGAAGCGATGATGGTCTCTGTAAGGATAGCCCGTGCAGCTACAGGTAGAGACATTGTTCTTTTCTGCGGTTATCATGGTTGGCATGATTGGTATATTGCAGCTAACCTTTCAAGCGATTCGGCTTTAGACGGCCAATTATTGCCGGGATTAAAACCCGCGGGGGTTCCAAGACATTTAAGAGATACTGTTTTTCCATTTTGTTTTAATAAAAAGGATGAATTCCAAAGTCTATTACTAAAATATAAAGATAAAATTGCCGCAGTTGTAATGGAGTCTATCCGCAACATTGAACCGGAAGAAGGCTTCTGGGAATTGATTCAAACAAAAACAAAAGAAAATGGAATTCCTTTGATCCTTGACGAAATAACCGCAGGCTGGCGGCTTAATCTTGGCGGAGCCCATCTTTTATATTCAATAGAACCGGATATTGCCGTATTTGCCAAGGGAATGAGCAACGGCTATCCTATGGCTGCAATTATCGGAAAGAAAAAATATATGGATGCGGCACAAGATTCATTTATCAGCAGCACTTATTGGACAGAACGAATTGGACCGACAGCGGCTTTAGCAACGATACAGAAAATGGAAAAATTTAAAGTACAGGATCATCTAACTAAGATAGGAAAAATGATACAAGAGGGATGGAACACAATAGCAAAGAATGTCGGGCTTTCTATCCATGTAGGCTCAATTTATCCATTAAGCCATTTTGATTTCAAAGATAAAGAGCCACTGGTTTTAAAAACGCTGTTTACGCAAGAAATGCTTGACCGCGGGTTTTTAGCAACCAATTCTTTTTACTGCAGTTTTGCCCATACCGAAGACATAATACAGCAATACCTTCGTACGGTTGAAGAAGTTTTTAGACTGATTAAGAAATCTATAGATGAAAACAGCAGTTCAAAATTATTAAAAGGCCCTGTGTGCCAGAGCGGGTTTAAGAGGTTGAATTGAATATATATTCAATTCATGAAGTTATTAAAATATGCAAAAGAAAAAAATATTCATAAGCAGTGTTCAATCAGAATTTTCTATAGAAAGAAAATTTTTGTTTGATTATCTCACTACCGATGCATTATTGGGTAAATTTTTTGAGCCATATATTTTTGAGCGCACAGAAGCAAAAGACCAAGCGGCTCAAACAATTTACCTTGAACAGGTACGAATATGTGATATTTACATTGGATTGTTTGGCGAAAATTATGGGTATGAGGATTCTACGGGCGTTTCTCCGACAGAAAAAGAATACGATTTAGCTGCTGAATTACATAAAACACGGTTGATTTATATTAAAAGAGCAGAAAAGCGTGATGAAAAAGAATCAATATTTATCAGGAAAGTTGAAAAAAATGTTGTTCGAAAATCATTTTCCGATATAAACGATTTAAAAATTGAAGTTTACGCTTCGTTGATCCGTTATCTTGAAGAAAAAGAAATTGTACAATCGTTCCCGTTTGACGCTACTTTTAACAGAACGGCCACGCTTGAAGATATTGATGAAAAAAAAGTCAAAAACTTTGTTGCCAGGGCGCAAATTAAACGGAATTTTCCTTTTGATGAAAATACAAATTATAAAACTGTTTTGACACATCTGGACTTAATTGCAGATGAGCGGATTACAAATGCAGCCATTCTTTTATTTGGCAAAAAACCGCAGAAATTTATAATTACATCTTCTGTAAAATGTTGCCAGTTTTATGGAAATAAAACTGAACGGCCAATTCCATCGTATCATATCTATGATGGAGATATTTTTGAGTTAATTGACCAAGCAGTAAGTTTTGTAATGTCCCGTATTGATGCAACAGTTAGCGGAAGAGATAAGAGTGTTTTGGCAGATGTAGAATCTGAACTTCCATTACTTGCTGTAACAGAAGCCATTGTAAATGCTGTTTGTCATCGTGACTATACAAGTAATGCAAGCGTACAGGTTATGCTTTTTAGTGATAGGCTTGAAATTTGGAATCCGGGACAACTGCCTTACGGATTAACCATTGAGATGTTGAAGACTAAACACCCTTCCCGACCTGCAAATCCTTTGTTGGCACGTCCTATGTATCTTTATGGGTCTATTGAACAGGTTGGAACCGGAACTGAAATGATTGTAGATAAGTGCTTAGAACAAGGGTTGCAAGAGCCCGAATTTAAGCAAGATTTAGATTTTATTACGATATTCTGGAGAACAGAAAAAAACAAAGTTAACGATACTGAAAAGGTCACTGAAAAGGTCACTGAAAAGGTCACTGAAAAGGTCACTGAAAAGGTCACTGAAAAGGTCACTGAAAAGCAACAAATAATTTTAGAAAAAATGACTAACAACCCTACAATTACGGCAGAGGAAATGTCTTCTCTATTGGGAATTTCTTTAAGAAAAACAAAAGAAAACATCGCTAAGCTAAAAAACAAAGGGTTAATTGAACGAGTTGGTCCAGACAAAGGCGGACACTGGAAAGTAAGAAATTGAACATGCAATTCATGAGACATATTGATAATAAAATCCTTTTGCTTTTTGTTGTTGCTACTATATTTATGGCATTTATACTTTTTTCTTCAATTAATTTTGGTTCATGGGAGAGCAAGATGGTAGTTTTTATATCACTAATTTTCTTGTTACCATTGCTGAGACTATCAAAAATTATGGTTATCCCAATGTTTTATTAAATGACACCGGTTTCTTTAATTATCACTTTGGAAGCAATTTAATATTGGCATTATTATCCAATATTTTTGGTGTTTCTGTTTTCTTTGTATATAATTTTTTGTATCCCCTTATTTGTTTACGGTAAAGAATAAATGCAATTCGGCTTAAAACTAGGCAGTAAAGATACAAATTACACAAAAGATATTTTTTCATTCTATGAAGTCGGATATTTTCAATACATTGAATTATTTGCAGCTATAGAAAGTTATAACGATACTATCGAATATTGGAAACAATTTTCTATACCTATAATTATCCATGCACCTCATTCTTTTGCTGGTATGAATCTATCTTTGTATAAAGAACACGAAAACAATAAAAAGAAATTAGAAGAAACATTCAATTTTGCAGATTCTCTCAAGTCAGAAATAATTATTTTCCACTCTGGTGTTGATGGGGACATAGAAGAGACTATTAGACAACTTCGTTCTTTTGTAGATACCAGATGTTTAATTGAAAATAAACCATTAAAGGGCTTGAACGGCGAAAAATGCCTAGGTTCTACACCCGAGGAAATAAAGTATATTATTAATGAACTAAAGGCCGGGTTCTGCCTTGATTTCGGCCATGCAATATGCGCTGCTAATTCTTTGAAAAAAGAGCCAATAGAATTCATTAAAGAATTTATAACGTTCAATCCAAAAATGTATCATTTAACCGACGGTAATTACGAAAGCGAGACAGATACCCATTTCCATTATGATAAGGGCAATTTTCCACTTAAGGAATTAATCAAACTAATACCGGATGGAGCAAAAATTACCAATGAAGCAAGGCGCGATTCACCTGTTGACCTAAATGATTTTAAGGAAGATTATTTATATGTCCAAAACATATAATTTAGTTCCATTGATTAATTTAAGCAAAGATATTCAATTACAGGTATTAGAGATACGAAATGAAGAACATATTAGAGAATGGATGTTTTCTCAAGATACAATCAGTGCAGAAGATCATTTTGATTGGATAGGACAATTAAAAAGCGATCAAAGTCAACTATGTTTAATTATTCTTAATGAAGAAAATATGCCGGTTGGTTCTATTAATTTAAAGAAAATAAATAAACCAAATAAAAACGCAGAACTTGGGTTTTACAAAACTAGTAAATACAATGAAAAAGGATTAATGACCAAAGGATTATTTACGATAATAGATTATTCTTTTGGAGTTCTTGGACTGGAAAAACTATATACAGAAGTTTTTGAAGGAAATATAAAAAGTATAAATATACATAAAAAATTGATGTTTATAGAAGAAGGGTATTTACGTTCCCATATAATTAACAATGGAGAACGTATTGGGGTTTATTTATATGGTTTATTGAAAAATGAATGGTATAATAATGTAGAAAAAATAAACACCTCAAATGACTTTATAGTTAAGTTGATGTAATGTTCAAAGAATTATCTAAACCATTTATCATCGCCGAAATGAGCGGGAACCATAATCAAAGCCTTGAACGAGCTTTACTACTTGTTGAAGAAGCTGCAAAAGCTGGTGTTGACGCATTAAAAATACAGACATATACTCCCGATACTATAACAATTGATTCAGATCGTGAAGAATTTATGATAAAAGACAAAAATAGTCTTTGGCAGGGAGAAACGCTTTATTCACTATACAAAAAAGCATATACACCATGGGAATGGAATAAGCCAATTTTTGATAAATGTACAGAACTTGGTATAATAGGCTTCAGTACTCCATTTGATTTTTCTGCTGTTGATTTTCTTGAAACATTGAATACGCCTTTTTATAAAATAGCAAGTTTCGAAAATTATGATTTACCCCTTATAAAATATATTGCAAAAACTGGAAAACCAGTAATAATGTCTACTGGTATGATAGAATTTAAAGAATTAAAAGAAAGTGTACATGTTTTAGAAAACAATGGATGTTCTGAAGTGGTTCTTTTAAAATGTACTAGTACATATCCAGCTGATCCAAAAAACACTAATTTACTTACCATAAGTGACATGCAAAAACAATTTCCAAATTGCCTTATAGGTTTATCTGATCATACCTTAGGAACCGCTGTTTCGGTTGCTAGTATAGCTTTAGGAACTATGGTTATTGAAAAGCATTTTACCATATCAAGAACTGATGGAGGAGTTGACAGCGCTTTTTCCTTGGAACCTGAAGAAATGAAAAAACTTGTTTCTGATGTTAATATTGCATATAAATCACTTGGTATTATTTTTTATGGACCTACCGAATTTGAATATTCTTCTTTGAAATTCAGACGCTCACTCTATGTTGTAAAAGATATAATGAAAGGAGAGTTGTTTACTTCAGAAAATATTCGTTCAATACGACCTGCAAATGGGCTATCTGTGAAACACTATGAAAATATTCTTATGAAGAAAGCCTCTACTAATATCAATAAAGGCACACCACTTAATAATGATATGATCGAATGGTAATAGCTTATGAATATTTTAGATAAGTGTTTAAAGATTGAAGAAAACCCGGATTTGTATAATTTTAAATTCTTATATAAAGATACATTGTTATATCCTTTAATTCGTTTTTTTTTACTACAAAGTGCAATAGAAGAAATGTGTAATGTAATTAACCCATATGGTAGGAATAATTTAACTATATTAAATAAAATAAAATATGTATTAACAAGTTTTTTTAATAGACCGCAAAAAGCAAGGCAAGCCGATATTATCATTTTTGGTGAAAGTATTGCCAATATAAAAATAAATGGTAAATATTTTAATAGACTAACAGAAACTTTTGCAAATGTATATCATGATAAAACAATATTGATTGAAAATTCAAATAATATGAAATATTACAAATATCCACGGGAATATAGTAATGTTTACTCATGGGATTACATAAAAATTATTTCTATAATAAGGGCAATTGGTAAAAAAATATTTTTCCATGATCAAAGACAAATAGATAATTTTATTCTCTTTTTAAAAAATAATTTTTTTTGGACATTTAAAAACAATCATATTTGGAATGAAATAAAAATAAAACTTATTAGATATGTAAAAATATTACCTTTTTTAACTTATTCATATAAGAGGTTACTAAAACAAATTTCTCCAAAACTGATTTTAGTGGGAGCTGCATGTTATGGAGGGGGATACACTCCATTAATTATGGCAGGAAAGGAACTAAATATTCCAATAGGAGAATATCAACATGGAATAATAACTTTGTTGCATCCGGCTTATAATTATTCAAATAAGTTACAATCAGTTTATTTATCATATATGCCGGATTTTTTTCTTTGTTACGGTATTTATTGGCAAAGAAATATGAATTTGCCAATAAAGAATGTACTCATTGGTAATCCATATTTGACAGAAATTTCCTCCAATTATAAAAAAAATAAAAAAGAAACGATATTATATATATCATCAGCAGCTTATCCTGACCTATACATTAATTCTGTTTTATATTTACATAAAATGTTTGAAAATTCAAACTATAAAGTAATTTTTAGAATACATCCATGTGAATATAATATAATCGAAACTATATATAAACCTATAAAAAATGCAGAAATACTAATTGATACTGCACCATTGTATGATACATTGACATATTCAAAATTTGTAATAGGAGAAATTTCTACTGTTTTATATGAAGCGATCATGTTTAACTGTATCATTTTTGTACAAAATACACCATATAATAATAATTTAGACTTAGAATTGTTTAATAATTTTTTAGATTTAGATGATCTTGTAAATAAAATACATACAAAGAAATATAAATTAACAAAATCAGATGAGATATGGGAATCTAATTGGTGTGAAAAATATAAAAAGCTTATTGAGAAATATAGCCACAAAGAAGTTGTTTAATAATGACAAGTAGTATAACTAATACTTTAAAATGTAACATGAAAATCCTTACCATCGTAGGGGCGCGTCCCCAATTTATTAAGGCTGCAGTACTAAGCCGCTACATCCGTGATAATCCCTCCTGCAAAATTACTGAAACACTCCTTCACACCGGTCAACACTATGATCAAAACATGAGCGATGTTTTTTTTACAGAAATGGATATTCCTAAGCCGGATATAAATCTTCAAGTTGGCTCCGGTAGTCATGGAAAGACAACAGGGTTTATGCTTGAACGTATAGAAGAAATTATCCTTGAACGTAAACCTGATATGGTTTTGGTTTATGGCGATACCAATTCAACTTTAGCGGGAGCTTTGGCAGCAAGCAAGCTTCACATCCCAATTGCACATGTTGAAGCAGGCTTACGTTCATTCACAATGATAATGCCGGAAGAACAAAACCGCAGGTTAACCGACCATCTTTCTACATGGCTTTTTTGTCCAACACAAACAGCAGTGGATAATCTAATAAATGAGGGGATCGTAAGCGGTAAGAATTCTACACTGCCAACTTCTGATAATAAATACGTTGTAATTACAGGCGACATAATGTACGATGCATCACTTTATTATCGCAATAAAAGCGAAGTTCAAGTAAATGAAAGAGACTTTATTTTATTAACAATTCATCGAGCTGAAAATACTGAAGATCCTAAAAGGCTTTCTTCCATTGTAGTAGCAATAAATAATCTATCAGACTATCAATTTATTTTTCCGGTTCATCCACGAACAAGAAAAGTTTTGAAACAGCAAAATCTTGTCTTTGCCTCTCATGTCAAAATGATAGATCCTGTGGGATATCCGGCAATGATTTCTTACGAATCTGCCTGTACCGCTGTTTTGACTGATTCTGGCGGTGTACAAAAAGAAGCTTTCTTTTTCGGTAAGCCTTGTATTACAATGCGTGATTCTACAGAATGGGTCGAACTGGTCGCTAGTGGATGGAATACACTTGTTGGCGCAGATACAGAAAAAATCGTTACAACTGTAAAAAATCTGCATACTCCGAAACACTACCCTACCCTTTATGGTAACGGGAACTGTGCGCAAAAGATTTGTGAAATTTTAATGCAGTATTCCAATCGTAGTAATCTTTCTGAAAAAAAATAGAGTACTCAAATATTGGAGGAATACGATGTCAAATATTGATATACTAAAAAAAATTTCCAATAGAAGTGTTAAAATCGGTATAGTCGGACTTGGCTATGTAGGACTACCACTTGCCGTTGCTTTTGCTCGTAATGAGATAGAAGTGCTTGGCTTTGAAAAAAGCGAAGATAAAGCTATCGCTATAAATACAGCTCAGAATTATATTGGCGATGTTACAGACGGTGAATTAACAAAAGTTGTTAAAGAAACAAAGAAGCTGTCAGCCACAACCGATTTTTCACGTGTCAGAGAATGTGACGCAATACTTATTTGTGTACCAACACCGTTGGATAAATTTAAAAAACCGGATATGAGTTTTATTGAACAGTCATGTATTGATATTGGTAAAAATATGAAGATCGGTACATTTATCAGTTTAGAAAGTACTACCTACCCCACTACTACCGAGAATTTTATGAGGCTAATTCTTGAACAAGAGTCTGGAATGCAGGCATGCAGGGACTTTTGGCTTTGTTTTAGTCCCGAACGTGTCGATCCCGGAAATAAGGATTATAAAACAGACAATACTCCAAAGGTAGTTGGCGCTCTTGGAGAAGAAGCAAGGCAAATCGCTGAAAACTTATATAGCCTTGCCATACAGCATTTACATATTGTATCTTCACCGCGTGTTGCCGAAATGGTTAAAATTTTGGAAAACACTTACCGCCTTATTAATATTTCTCTTATTAACGAGATTGCCCTTCTTTCCGGTAAAATGAATATTGATATTTGGGAAGTAATAGAAGCGGCGAAAACAAAACCATATGGGTTTCAGGCTTTTTACCCTGGACCCGGTATAGGTGGACATTGTATTCCACTTGACCCGTTTTATCTTGAACATATTGCAAAGAATTTTAGTTTTGAGTTATCTATGATACACACCGCAGGTGCAATAAATGACAGGATGCCTCATCGTATGATGAGTAAAATTTCTTTTGCGCTTAATAGACACAAAAAATCTATGAACGGCTCCACTGTTCTTTTTATAGGAGTCGCGTATAAGCCCGACATTAACGATGCCAGAGAAAGTCCTGCACTGCTTGTTATGGAACAATTACTTAAAAAGGGAGCAAATGTCTTATACCACGATCCGTATATTCCAGAAGTTACAGATCACAATGGCAATCAATACACAGGAGTTATGCTTGACGATGAAATAATTAACTCGGCTGACTGTATTGTTTTTACTACTAATCATTCATGTTTTAATGTAGAATATATTGTTGAACGTGCTAAATTGGTAGTTGATACCAGAAATGCCGTTAAGCATGTTTCTATAGAAAATGAAAAGGTATTTAAGTTATAAAATGAAAAAAATTCTTATTGTCGCAGAATATTTTGCACCCATTAATGCCATACCTTCTATTAGGGTAACAAAATTAGCAAAATACTTGAAACTACATGGTTACTTTGTCGGTGTCGTATCCAGAAAACAACGAGTTAATGAGATTTCAGATCCAACATTATTGGATGACTTAAAATATGTTGATGAGCATATTTCTGTAAGCGAATCTGTTTTTGCCAATTCTATATCGTATTCATATAAATCAAAAAATAAGTCTAACATCAAACCAACATCTGTTAATAAAATCAGTTTATTAACAAAAATAATTAATAAAATAAATAGCACTATAATGCACACTTTTAAGATATATTATAAAACATTATACTACCTGACAAAATCATATTCTAAAAGAGCCGAAATATTCATTAAAGAATTATGCATGCATTATGATGTAATAATTTCATCTTACGGTCCTTTCTCAGCCATTCATCTGGGATATGTTGCAAAGTGCAATAACTCTGAGATTTTCTGGATTGCAGATTTCAGAGATCCTCTAATTATTGACTGGAGTTTTCAAGGTAACCAATCACATTATAATTTACTAAAAAACAAAATAATAAAAAAAGCAGATTTTATCACAGGAGTCTCGGATGCTTGTGTAGAAGAATTTAAAAGCACTTTTAAAGATAATATTAAAGTAATATATAACGGTTATGATAGAGATGATATTAAAGATATAGAAATAAAACATAATAATAAATATTCATTATCATATGCCGGCGGTCTTTATAATGGCAAAAGAGACCTAAGTATTATTTTTAAAGCGATAAGTGAGCTAATTAAAGAAGAAAAAATAGATAAAGATTATATAGAAGTTAATTATCTTGGTAATGACGGGTTTATTTTTTTACAACAAGCAGATAATTATCATATATTAGATATATGTAAATCATTTGGAAAAGTTAATAGGAAAGAATCTTTGCAAATTCAATTAAACAGCCACATTTTGTTACTTGCATCATGGAATAGTTCTGGCGATACCGGTGTAATTACAGGAAAATTCATTGAATATATGATGATCAATAAACCAATAATATGTACAATTACAGGGAATTTGCCTAATAGCAAATTAAAAGAGATGATAGGAGCCGCAAATAATGGAGTAGTTTGGGAACAGGCAAATAATGAGCTGGATTATCCTATTGTCAAGAAATATATTCATGAACAGTATAAAAGATTTATTAATGGGTTATCAATGGAATTTAATCCCAATATAAGTTATATAGAACAATATGATTATAGTAATATTACATCCATGTTTATTAAAATTATTGAAAAAAAATACAATAGATAGTTTAGAAAAAGGCTTAACACAAAACGTGTTCTTTTTGTGTTAATTAGAAAAAGTATTGAAATGAAAACAGCTATCGTACACTATTGGCTTGTAAATATGCGCGGCGGAGAAAAAGTTATTGAAGCCTTGCTGGAGATGTTTCCGCAGGCAGATATATTTACGCATGTGTATAACCCCAAAGCTTTTTCTGCACCTATTAAAGACAGGCGTGTATTTACTTCCCGTATAAACCGCCTGCCGTTAGCGAAAAAGTTTTATCAGCTTTATATGCCTCTAATGCCAAAAGCGCTAATGGATTTTGATCTTCAAAATTACGACCTTGTAATATCAAGTGAATCAGGGCCTGCCAAAGGCGTTGTTCCAAATCCCAGCGCTTTTCATATATGTTATTGCCATAGTCCGATGCGCTACCTTTGGGATATGTATCATGAATATTTCAAAGGAACAAATACCATTGTACGGTTTTTTATGAAACGGCTTATACCAGAGCTGCGAAATTGGGATATATCATCTGCAAACCTTGTCGATTGTTTTGTAACTAACTCCAGTTATGTAGCAAAGCGGGTAAAGCGATATTATAATCGTGAATCTGTAATTGTTCATCCTCCTGTTAATATAGAAAAATTTTTAACTCAAAAAAGAAATCCAAAAGATTACTATCTTTTTTTCGGGCAGCTTACAGGTTATAAGAGAGCCGATTTGGCAATTAATGCCTGCATTAAATCCGGCAGAAAATTAATAGTCGCAGGATCCGGCGCAAAGAAAAAAGATATTAAAAAATATGAAAAAACAGGTTTTGTTACTTTTAAAGGCAAGGTTTCTGATAATGATGCTTGCGGGCTTTTTGCAGGCGCAAGAGCCCTGCTCTTTCCCGGTATTGAAGATTTTGGAATAATACCTGTGGAAGCCAACGCTGCAGGCTGCCCTGTAATCGCGTACCGTGACGGAGGCGTACTTGACTCAATTAAAGAAGGTGTTACAGGCCTTTTCTTTGATGAACAAACTACGGATTCTTTAATACAGGCAATGGAAAAATTTGAAACCTGCACAGAACAATTCAATGATCGTATTGCCTTTAACGAACATGTACAAAAGTTTTCCCGTAATGTTTTTAAAGAAAAAATAACTAATATAATTACAGAAAGAAAAAGGTTATAAGAGGCTTTCTATGGGACGAAATAAGTTATTATTTTTAATTTGTTTATTGTTTATGCCAGTCATGGTTTTTAGCGCGCCCTTCGACATGATTTTAACAGGCGATCCTGTCCTTGATGATTTACGCTTTCTGGCTTTAGAATCAGGAAGGCCGTTTCTTTCTATGACTCCCCCGCTTGCTCCTAACGAATTAAGAAATTTTCTCAATTCTATTGATGAGTCAACTATTTCTCTGCCTGCAATAGAAGCTTACTACCGTGTACTTGAAAGGCTGAGTCCGCAGGCGCCGCCATTATCTTTATCGGATGGAATTTTTTCTTTACACCTGAATGTAAATGCAACACTTGTAGGAAGAATGCGGTTTAATTCCGAAATTTCATGGTTTCCGCATTATCCGGAAATTGTACCTGTTCTCCAGTTTCCGTTAAATTATTATATAAGTGATTATGTTCAGTTGTATGTTGAACCTTCTGTTGCAATGCGGCCTGGGGAATACGGCTTAGAGGATTTCGATACTAATATCCCTTCGGGTTATTATACTTATAACGAAAGTATGCCCCTTAGGGCTTTTCTGGCTTTAGGCGGACAATGGTGGAATTTCCAGATTGGACGCGATCGCCTGTATTGGGGAACTGCATTTTCCGGGGGGCTTGTATTCTCTGATAATTCGCAATACTTTGATTACGCTCGCCTTTCTTTTTTTTCTTCTACATTTAAATACTCTTTTATTGTTAACCAACTGCCGCTTACTCTTAACGAACACTTATTTCCTGAAGTTAATCATTCCGCATACCCAACAGATTGGAATAAACCGGGGAATTTGACACGGTCAATGCACCGTTATTATTATCTTCATAGGTTTGATATAACGTTCTTTGATAAGATATCTTTGGCCATAATGGAAGGAGTGTTGGTTGGCAATTCACCTCTGGAAATAAGATTTCTCAGCCCGATGATTGTTTTTCATTCGTTGTTTTCCTGGGAATATTACGATAACTGGGCAGCGCCGCCATATTTTTCAAGATCTTTAATTGGATCTATCCTGTCTTTCGAAATAAACTGGAATATAATAAATTCTCTTTCCGTTTACGGGCAGTTGGTTATTAATGAATTTGCAACCCCCGGTGAGTTGGAAAGTAATCCAAATCAGCCGCCTAACAGTTTTGGTTATCTTGCAGGGGTTCAACATTCCCGTTCCTTTAATAATTGGGGGGCGTTATTTTACATTGAATTTATTTATACAGATCCTTACTTTTCCATGTCGGAGTCTCCTTTTGGAAGCTTCATCCAGGAGGATCGATTCAACCAATACTATTATCTTGGATACCCGCGGGACACAATAGCTGTAACTTTAGGAGCTATGTTTTTCGACAACAAACAACTAAAATTGTCAGGAAATTTTGCATGGATAAGCAGCGGAGAACATAATAAAAACGGCTTAACATGGAATTGGAGGAAAGACCCTGTAACATTTGCAGAAACCACTCCTACCGGAATAGTGGAAAATAAATTTATTCTTTCGTTCGAAGTAGAATGGGAAGCATATTCCTGGCTTGTCTTAAAAACCGGCGTTAGTGGAATTCTTTCAATTAACAATAACAATTCTAATAATAACGAAACAGGCGGTCAGGCTTATATTTCTTTTGGTTTTAAATACTAAAATTTAAAACCTGGGAAAGATCCGAATACCAAGTATCACATTAAAGCTTAAAGAATGTGGGTATTGCGGCGTATTAATAATACTGTAAGCGCTTGGACTTCCTGAATTTGGTTCTATGCTGTTGTCAATATCTGTAAAGTAAGAGTATATACCCCCTGCCTCAAAAAATATTTTTGCCGGCACATTTAATGCTGTCAAAGAATATTCCCCCCTTACCTTTATAACATGCATCCACTGATACGCGCCATCCTGTAAAAAATACTTTCTAAGTCGTTCGTTAGAAAATCTTTCATATGTGAGTAATTCCGACCACAGTGAACTTCCTGCAACTGCCCTGTCGCCATAATTTGCTCCATGCCGGATCATCTGGTACTGCAGGCTGAACATACTTTTTGGAAAAGGTATCGTGTCAAAACGGATCAATAGTTCGTCCGAATTGGGAGGTATATAATGCCCAAGAGATTTACCAAAATTGACATAATTTGTTTCCACCCACTTTTCAGTACTCCATGGAGTATCTATTCTGATGTGAGTATAGTTATATGGTTCATTTTTTGTATAGCTTAGCGTGATTGAAGAAAATGGAAGCCACGGTATGTTCACAGAACCTCCAACCTGATAAGCAAACATCATTGTACTAAGTTCAAAAAATTCGTGCGAAGGACTCATTTCATCAATGAAAACAGAAAACCAGAGTTTCCCTATTCCTGGGTATTGTCCTTGTATATTAAGAAACAATGCCATATTGTCAAAGTCGCCAATATTAGTCTGATAAATAAAACTATCTGCAAATGGAAAAATATAACCAAGTTCAAAGCGCTTAGACCATACAGCTGAACTTCCGACGCCTACATGGAAATAATTTTCATAACTTAATTCCAGCATATTTATAGAAAATGCATTTTGAAAAGTTTTGGATGATCGATTTATTTCCGCACTATTGGTGTCACGCGTTGCATTATGATATTCAAGCACTCCGGTCAGCGAAGAAAATGTCATCCATTTAAACGGCTGGATAACTGTTTCAATTGCCAAAAACGGCTGAGCTGACTGGTTTAACACAAGGCTGCCGTTAGTTGTCATTCCCGCCCATTCACGGTCAAGTCTTGCAAAGCGGTAAAAAACATGGCCGTTTAACAGTGTTCCGGCAAGCTCCGGCATCATGGAATATCCCAAATGAAAACCCTCACCCGGCCAAGCCAATGTTCCGCCTGTGTTTAGCCCCCCTACATGAAATACATGGCCATCCCACCGTTTCATATATGTGTATGGGAAATATGCCAAAGGTTCACTGTAAGCCGGCATAAACTCCAGCTTAAGATGCTCATAATCTTCTACAAGATTTTTATACACTCCAAGCTTTGCGCGCGGAGACTGCCCAAACCACGCGTTAAACGCAAGACTGTAAGATGCATTTTCTCCCAAATCTCCACTGTATGATATCGACGGCTGAAAATTATAATCTATAAATACGTCGCCTTCTGCAGGATGTACGGCACCCTTAAAAAGATCATCATCTCCTTCATTATATCTATACCCGCCTGCAACCGGAAAATAACCGCTTGCAAAATTAAAGTCAAAGCCTATCCCAAGTTCTCCTGAAAAATAAATATCGTTCCATGTATGCTCTGTAGAATATGTACCCCTCATCAGGTCAAGCCCGTCCCTTGCAGGACTAAAATCCTGTATAAATTGTTCCAGAATTCTCCGTTCGGCATCACTTAGCCGTCCAAACCGGCGCTCATTGTCATTAGTAAGAATTTCATCAATTTTTGTTAAAATAAAATCGCGCGAATACGGTCTTGTGTTTGGAAGATAATTTACAAGCCCGCGCATTTGAGCTTGTTCAAGAACTGCATATATGGGATTTCCAAGGGGAACAGCTATATGCGTCTGACCAAAAACAGATATGTTAATTATAAAAGCCGCGGCAAGAAACAAAAAATATTTTTTATTCACTACAAGCCCCCTACTCACAATATATCGAAGCGCCGCTACATTGTCAAGGAAATTATTTTTATTTACCCGGTGAGCTAAATTATTTGCGATATTGTATAATTACTGAATCAACTATACAATTAGTATAAAAGGGAATATAAACTTATGAATACTTTAAGGGTAATTATCCTTAACTTGATATTTTTTGTGTCTTTTCCATACGTGTATGCACAGCCTTTTAATATGATTTTATCAGGCGATCCGGCGCTGGAAGATTTACGCTTTTTAACACTGGAAACAGGAAAACCTTTTCTCTCTTTTGCACCGCCGCTGTCTCCCGATGAAATCAGAATATATCTGGATTCTATAAACGAAGCATCCCTTTCCCACCCTGCAAGAGAAGCATATTACAGGTTGATATCAAGGCTAAACCCCTCAGCAAATATAAGTCTTAGTTCCGGGAATTTTACGTATCATGTTGAAATTAATGCTTCGCTGGAGGGCAGAATCAGGTTTAACGAAGATATTTTATGGCATCCTTTAAATGAGGAAATTTCAAAATTACTGACATTTCCTATGCAATTATTTTTTTCAGACACCCTTCAATTATACTTTGAACCTCATTTTTCCATAAAACCAATGGATCGCAATTATAGAGAAATGTTCTTTATAAACATTCCGGAAAATGTTGGGGCTGAATATTATCCTGTCCGCTCTTTTGCAGCAATCGGCGGTTCGTGGTGGAATTTTCATATTGGCCGCGATCATCTTAACTGGGGGACATCCCATACAGGAAGCCTTACTTTTACAGATAATGATGTCTTATATGATTTGGCAAAACTCTCCGTTTTTGCACCTGACATAAAATATACTGTTTTAATTAATCAGATGCCTATTAAACTGACGCCTGCATTATTTACAGATAATTACCGGCAAAATAATCCTGATGATACTTATTTCTATACAAAAATCATGCAGAGGTATTTTTATCTGCATCGTATTGATGTTTCCCTTTTTGGTAAATTATCAATATCATATATGGAGGGAGTTTTAATTGGCAATTCTCCTTTGGAGTTAAGATTTCTTAATCCATTGCTTATTTTCCATTCACTATATACATGGAACGATTATGGGCAATGGCCGCAAACTACCAACAATGCAGAAGAAAGCGGCGTTGGTTCAATTTTATCATTAGAGATTAATTGGAATATATATAATTCCCTTGCCTTTTACGGACAATTTGTTATGACTCAGTTTGCCCTTCAGGGCGAGTTGAATCACGATCCAGATCAGCCGCCGGATGGTTTAGGTTATCTTGCAGGTTTTCATTATTCCCATTCTTTTGGAGCATGGGGTTCTGTTTTTTATCTGGAATTTATTTATACTGCTCCTTATCTGTATATTTCGTCAAGTTCTATCTCCAGTTTAATTCAGATGGATTATGTTGCTTCGTCATACCCCAGATATTATTTGACAGGATATCAAAGAGACACCATTGCTTTAACACTTGGCGCCAAATTTTTTAAGAATGATGAGTTAAGTTTTACCGGCAGTTTTGCATGGATCGCCAGCGGCCAATTTAATAAAGACAACCACATTGCCGGATTGACGTGGGACTATGAGCATGGAATTGAAGGTAGAAGTAAAAAAACACCCTCGGGAATTACAGAGCATAATTTCATTCTTTCTATTGAAGGCCGGTGGAGAATCTATCCTTTTCTAACGGTAAAATCAAATATTGTCGGAATTTATTCGATTAACAATAACCACAATCTTGCAAATAATCAACTTGGCGGCCAGACTTCGTTTAATGCCGTTTTTAGCTATTAGTATATGAAGAATATATGAATTTAATTCAATCTTAATGCCTTGAAAAAATCGAAATTTTAGGATATTGTTATAATATGACCCTTGATCAATTCGACAGCCGGTATAAAACCAGGTATCGCCGTACCAGTTCGACTCTTACCACGTCAGCTTTTATTTTTTCTGATCTTTTGGCGGTTATGTTGACCTTTGGCTGGGGTTTCTTTTTGGTTAGAATTTATGGGTTTATCGCCGGTTACGGCAGTATAAATTTTAAGTCATTTTTAACTTATTGGCCGTATCTTCCTGTTTTTATTCTGATCTTTTTGCTTTTCAAATTGTACCCGGGTATTTCACTTGCCCCTTCCGAAGAAATGCGGCGGTTTTTTATCGGCTCCCTGTTTGCCTATGGCGGCATTATAATGGGGCGTGTTATCGAAAATAATGCATGGGATTCTGTAAATACGGCGTTTTTGATAAGCGGTGTTTTCTCTACAATAATTTTACTTATAATAAGAAGTATTACCCACCTCTTTCTGTATAAAACAAAACTTGGCGGAATTCCTGTTGTAATTTACGGTGCAGGAGACACAGGCAGGCTTTTAGCAAAATGTCTTTTAAACAGTGTCCGTTCAGGCTATGTACCTGTGCTTTTTCTGGACGATAAAACTTCAGGCGATGACGAATATATGGGTATTCCTATAATACGGGATTTTTCCATTGGCCCCGAAATTGTAGAAAAATACAATATTAAAATGGCGATAATTGCCATACCGGAAATTGATTCTAAAAAAATAAAATCCCTTGTTTATACATCGGTTTCTGCTTTTCGATATAATGTGATCATTCCAAATTTTCATAATATTTCCAGCATATGGATGTCGGTACGCGATTTTAACGGTATTTTAGGATTGGATTCCAGCAATAAATTTAAGGTTACGATGAATCTTTTTTATAAGCGTTTTATGGACATTTGTATTGTTACTATAGGTGGAATCATTTTACTGCCTTTTATTTTTCTGGTTACACTGTTAATAAAAATCAGTTCGCCGGGACCTGTTCTGTATAAACAAAAAAGGCTTGGCAAAGACGGACGTCATTTCTGCACGTACAAATTCCGCTCAATGGTCATTGATGCCGATGAACGTCTTAATAAACTTTTAGATACAAACCCCAAAATGAAAAAAGAATGGGAAGAAAAATATAAACTTACAAATGATCCAAGAATTACAGGTATTGGGAAATTCCTGCGCCGTACCAGCATAGATGAACTACCTCAGCTTATAAATATTTTAAAAAACGAAATGTCGATTGTAGGCCCGCGTCCCATTGTAGACAAAGAAATTGTTAAGTACGGTGAAGATTACGCAAGAGTTTCATCGATAAAACCCGGGCTAACAGGGCTTTGGCAGGTCTCGGGCAGAACAGATACTAATTATCATGACAGGGTTGCATACGATATTTATTATCTTCAAAGCTGGTCGGTATGGCTTGATCTATGGATAATTTTTAAGACATTCGGCGTTGTATTATTTGGAAAAGGAGCATACTAGTGAGGAAATTATTTTTTGTTTTAATTTTATGTATATGTGCGGCTAACGTGTCTGCCCAGCTTCGCTCATTCAGTGATGTTTTCCCCGGCATATCGCAGAGAGATCGCGCTGCCATATTCAGCGATTCCGGTCTTGTACGATCGACCCGCCGTTCAGACGGCATTGTCCTTTACGGAAATGACAGCAGAGTGGATATGTCGATCATAGAAATGGTGCTTAGAAGAAATCCTGCTTATTTAATTGAATCGATCTCAATTCTTCCCGCAGACCCGGGTACTGTAACACTTTTGCATATATATAACGCACTCGGAAACATCCGCGACCTCAGCGGCCGTTTATACGACAGCGCGACAAGAAACCGTGCTGTCCCCCTGTTCGAAGAAGCCACACGTGTTACAAACGAAAGATCTACGTCGGCTATTCCCGATCCGCCGCCGGCAAGAGCCCTGCCTGCATCTGAAACCATATACATCCGCTTAAGGGATGCGAATTTTGGCAACACATATTACAGGGGCGAAATGGCGGTTATTCAAAACGGCCTCCGCTACACCCTGACAAATTTCCGCGCAATGACTTATTTATTTATCCCCGTAATAGGTACAGAAAAATTTATAACTCAGCTGTATTTCGAACTCATACAGGAAGGGGTACTTATCTACAGCATTGCGGGCATGGATATCTCCGATTTTTTTGCCTCAAGAATATCAATAGATTCGGCAATATCCAAAAGGCTGGAGGTTATCATAGACTGGGCATCCGACGGAATCCGCCGGGCGCAGTAATATTTTTTTTATTCAAATACTTGAAAAGTACTTGAATAAGTTTGGAGAATTTTGTAAGATAAAGATACGTTTGGGGAGTTTCCAGAGCGGTCAAATGGGGCAGACTGTAAATCTGTTGGCTCAGCCTTCGAAGGTTCAAATCCTCCACTCCCCAAAAAAAAGCCGTGCATGATGCACGGCTTTTTTCATGACAGAAAAGTTTTACAATTGAGGCTGTTCCAAAGCTTCAGTTTTGGAACAGCCTCAATTGTTTAGAAGTTATGGGCAAACCTAAAGCTTCCGTTTAAGGTAACCATGAAAACAACGGAGAAAGGCCGCAAAATCATCTTGTCGGGGTCATCGGGATCTGTTATACCTGTATTCTTATAATAATAACCTTCTTTACTTCCCAGAGCCATAGGCATTGCAGCATAAAATTCAATATTAGGCCACGGTGTCAGAAGGATACCGGGTATGAGCTGTGCGGACTGCTGCATTGGCGCATATAACAATCTCATGAAAAGACGCGGATTGCCCATTTCCCATGAAGGTCTGTAAAGCAGATTTATTGATAAATTTAAACCGCTTACAAAAGGAGTAATGGTATTTGTCCATAATTCAGTCTCAGGATTATACATATAACTCCCGCTTTCTCCGTTATAAAACAGTTCTGCATTTAAATCCAGCTTTCCATCAAAAAACGTTTTGATAAAACCAAAACTAAAAGCACCGCTTACATTTGATGAATTATTTACATCTACTGCCAATAGATATTCATTAAAAAATTCTATATCCCATAAAGTTGTTTTGATTGACAAAAATGACCTAAAAGGCATATCCTTTTGGTAAAAAATTCCAAAATCGAAATCCGCTTCACGAAGCGCAAGTGTAAATTTTCCTCCATAACCAAAATCCCCCCAACTTAAATTTATATTAGCAGGAGCAGTAGTTAAAAAATTATATCTGGACATGGTTAGAAACTGTAATCCGCCGACGCCAATGGGTATATCAGCCTTAAGAATAAACGATTGCCCCCTGTGGCCTTTACCCGAAGGAGGAAGTCTTGCCAATAGATCTGTAAAATTAAAATTGGATGCAAGACCCCAAGCCAAGTTATATTTTCCCCCGCGAAGAAAAACAGTGTCGGCTATGTTATAATCAAAGAAAAAATCCCCTAAGGTGATAATAAAATAAGGAATTTCAAAAGAAAGCGTACTTTTAACCCGGAAAACATCTGAAATTTGCGCGTCTATTCCAAAGGTATTACGCATCAATATATAAGGCTCCAGTTCAACATTTGAAATAAAATCTGAGTCCCAGGGGTACTCTTCGTAATAAGGATTAAAGCCTAGTCTAAACATATAACTTGCATCAAAAATAAAACCACGGCGGCGTATTGAATCCAAAACTGTTGTTACAGGTGCGGTAGAGGCAGGTGTAGCGGCTGCGGGTGCAGTATCAGCGGGTGTTTCTTCCTCCGGCGGCGGCTCGTCAAAAAGAGTATCGAAATCCCAGTCAAGTGAAAACAATTCCTGCGCCGAAAGGTTTACTGCAATTAATGTTGCAAAAACTAAAAATAATAAAAATAATTTTTTCATCTGTTTACCTGTTTACCGTCTCTAAAAATGTTCTTGAAAAAACTGAATCAGCTAATCTGCTAAAGGAAGGTCGTGCAATATTGATCAACGTCCTTTCCTTCCTGAACACGCCGTTTATGTATGCGCCTCGCAGTTCATCTTCAAAGAGGAGCTGCCTTGGAACAAAATAATTACCAATTTGATAATAATCCGGAATTGCAGATGTCCGTAAAAGCTGGCCTGAAAGGCTGTAATCTTCGCTTTTACGAAGTAAACCGTCTTCACTTATCCATACCTTCATTCTTGGATATGTAACATCTGTCGTTACAGCTTCCAATGTTAACACCCTGCAATTAAAACGGCCTAAAACAGCATTTTCCCCTGCAACAACTCTGTAGTCCTGCGCAAGAGTAGAACGGGTAAAATCTGAGTTTCTTGCATTGGTATTTTGAAAACGTTCGGCGCTGCTTGTTGTATTAAAACGGCCGCTGTCAGGATCATAAAACCATAATGTCCTGCCCTCTTTTAAATAACCCTGTCCTTTACTAATTAACGGTTCCATTATCACAATTACATAAGTTTCTCTGGAATCACGCCGGAAAACTCCCGCCACCGTTGTAGAAAGGCTCTGACCCGGCCTGTCTTGAATAATTGTATATTCAGCGGAAAAATCAGTATTATAATAACTGACAAGCGAATCTACCCTTGCAAGCAATTCCTGATCGGTCATGGAATAGAGTCCCGCTCCACTCCCAATAAAAATTATAAGCAAAAGAAGAAAACGAATATGCTTTAATCTCATAAAGGATCTCCTGATAAAAGCTCCGGTAAAATTTTGCGCGTTACACGCAAAGACTGAAAAAAGGTTAACAGAACAAGCACAAGTAAAAGCAAAGATGTATTTACAATCATGGTAGAAGGTAAATACAGAGCCGCAAGCCTTCCGCCTTTTAAAAAAATCTCAAAACCAGGCAGCCATGAAAAGGATAAAAATGAAAAAGCCCAGCTTAAAAAATTGGCTGCTAAAAACCCTGCAATCATAGAGATTATTCCAAGAATTGTTATTTCTGTCAATAGAATTAAACGTAAATCTCTTCCATAAAAACCAATAGAACGCATTACCCCCATTTCTCTTGAACGTTCATGGAGTATCAGGCGATAGGTAACGCCGGCGCTTGCAAGAATTGTAAGCAGCATCATTCCATAGAGAAAATAGGTAAGGAGATTCATGGCATCAAGTAAGGCCGCAATTTCAGATAAATAAACGGGCAATGTATACAGAAAAACCATATTCCCCTGCCATCTTTTACTTCTTTCCCGTTCAAAGCCTTCCCTGTCATATACAAGTTCGCCTGTCTGTATCTGCTGCGACAAATAATCCTGAAGCAGAGAACGATCCTGTTCGGCAGTTGCCGGATTATCAAGGAAAAAACCAATTGTAGAACATTCGTCATCCTCAAAGAGAATAAGACGATTAAGGGTTAACCTCGAAACATAAGCTTTGAAATAACCGAATATCGAAGCATCCTGCACAATTCCTTTAACTATAAATGTTGCAGTATTTCTCTGCAGAAAACGAGTATCAAGCTCAAGAATAATACTATCACCTAATTTTACGCCAAGCTGCTGCGCAACAGGTACCGAAAGAATAATACCGTCATCGCCTATAAAAGATTCAGGCGGGTATTCAAAATTCATTCTTTCAATTAAGAAAGATTCATTTTCCCAATCACATCCCATAATATATCTAAGCTGAATTGCAATACCATTAAAATGAATAATTGGAGTTGTGTCGGCAATTGCAAATGTCCTGAATACCGTATGCTGCACATTAATTCCAGATTGCTCAGCTGCCGTAAGGATTGCCGGAATCTCATTATTTCCCAGCCGGTGATAATAATCATTACGGTAATATTCATGCCCAAGAGCAACTATATCTCCGGCATAATGAGATTGAGCGGAATAATAAACATTGTCATACATTCCGTCTTTAGTTGATGTAATAAAAGTAACAATCGTAAAGCCAAAAATCAGAGCAGCCAGCAGGAAATAATACCTCCGCCGGTGCCTGTACAGGTACTTGGTTCCCAGCTTGATGATTGCAAAAAATCTTTCCATGCGCACTACCCTCTGCTTACCGCTGTTACCGGCTCAAGCCGTACTGCAATTTCTACCGGGTATACAGATGAAGCGGATCCCAATATTGCTGCAACAATAAATGAAATAACAGCTATATGGGGCATTAACTCAAACTGTAATACATTTCCATTCAGTATCGAAACAATCAATTCATTTGAGACACTTAATCCTAAGTTGTTAACCCACCGTATAAAAAGAAATCCTCCCAATATACCCGCTAAACCTGCAATCATTGAAATAAAAATATTCTCGCTGTATACAAGAGCCCGAATAAAAAAGTTGGAAGCTCCTATAGCCCTTAGAGTGCCAATCTCCCTAACACGGCGAAAAACAGAAATTAAAAGAATATTTATAATTGCAATAACTCCAACTATACTTACAAGAAACATTCCTGCATTAAACAACGCTTGAAGCGCAAGAGTTAAAATGGCAGATGTTCCCGATGCAATTCTCCAGTTGACTGCCGTTAAACCAAAAGGTTCTATTTTTTTATTAAGCGAAGAAATAAAGCCCTGCGAAGAAGTTCCTTTATCAAGACGTAAAATAATAAAATGCCAGTCTCCTCCAATTTCAACACCGCTGGCTTGTGTCCCCGTTTCCCTTAAATATTGCTGTAAAAATTCAATTGAAAATTCTGAGTCAACAGTTGACACATCAACTGTTGATGAATCAACTGAAAAAGATTCTGCGAACATATCATCAATATCTATATTTAATAAATTATTGGAAATACTTTCAGTTCCTGTAAAGTTATTTGAAACATCACTGTCAGAGGCGTTTGCAACCTGAATTGAATTCAGCACCCTTACCGTTTGAGGGTCGACAATCACAATTTCATTCATAAACTGACCTGGATTCTGATAACTGAAAATACCTACAAGCGGAACTTCCCTTATTTTAAACCCCATCGTTCCGCCGGACGTAAAAAGCAACGGCGTCCCAATCATGGGACGCTGGCCGCTTCTTTCTTCTATTTTTTGCGCCCTCTCTTCTGTAATCATCGCGCCGTATTCTCCGGGCTGCAAAAAATCACCTTCTTTTAACAAAATACCCGGAAACAATGAAAAATAAGTTTCCTGATCTATTCCGCAAAGCAAAACAGGCTCTCTTACATTTAACAGGTCAAGATACGCAATACCGGACACCTGACTGGTAATCCCCGTAATTCTATCATCTTCAGTAAGAAGATCCATAACTGCATTATAAGCAGGAAGAACCGGAATTGAAAAAAACGAATCTATTATTGGAGCATTCGCCCCAAATAAATTCATTGTCACATCTCCGTCTTTTTGAAGCACCACATCGCCGGTAAGGCTTTCAATATACGATTCACGGATATTTTTATCAGCATTCCCCATAATGGTATTTCCAATAAAAAATAGGAAAGTGATAAGCGTGATCAGAATAACAACAATAAATCTATCTTTTTTATTTTTTAATATGTTTCGAATAGCAATAAAAAAAACCACTACTGCCTCTCTTCTGATTTGATAGTACCGTCATGAAGATACACAATATGATCTGCCATTTTCCAGATTTCTGAATTATGAGTAGAAAATATAAACGTTGTTTTTTCCGTACGGTTAATATCTTTCATAAGTTTTAATACTTTTTCTCCTGTGTCAGAATCAAGATTTGCAGTAGGCTCATCGGCAATTACTATCCTTGGCGAAGTAACCAAAGCCCGCGCAATTGCAACCCTCTGCTGCTGTCCGCCTGAAAGTTCTGAGGGAGTATGCTTTCTGCGATCTGCAAGCCCTACCTCCTCCAGCAGATAATTAATCCTTTCCCGCCGTTGCGCCTTTGTACCGCCTTTTTTAGATATTATTAAAGGGAGTTCTACATTTTCAAAAACATTTAAAACAGGTAAAAGGTTAAATGATTGAAATATAAACCCGATAAATTCCCTTCTAAGGCGTGCAAGTTCTTGATTTGTTTGATCTTTTATCTTAAGATCATTTATAACAAGCGACCCTTCGTTATAATTGTCAATCAACCCTATGATGTTTAACAGGGTAGTTTTTCCCGAACCGGAAGGTCCTGCTATAGAGACAAACTCCCCTTGTGATATTTCCAGATTTACACTCTTTAATGCATAAATTAAAACATTACCCATTTGGTAGATTTTAAATAGATCTTTAATTTTTATTAACATCGTTCTTTCCTTATTGTTCTTTATTTATATAACAATTTTAAATAATCACATTTTTATAAAACGTTAAGAGATCCTTTTCACTTTTATCATTATTTATATATTTACCAATTTCCATTTCAATACATTTTTGTACTTGACTATAATATTCTTCATCATAAGACCATCGTTTTATATCGTCTGTTATCTTAGTGTATAATTCCAACAATGAACTATATACTGTAGATACATTTTTAAAGTCATTCGGGAAATAAACAGGATCTCTTACGGTTATTCCAATTGTATTACTTAAATAAGCCTCTAAGAAATAACCATCCCAACCTTCTCCCAAAGAAATCACAAATTTTGCTCTTGAAATAATTTTCTTATACTCTTCAAAATGCATATTCCTAATTATAACAATTTTGTAATCGGGCAGTTCTTTTCTAATTTTTTTTATAATTTTTATAAGCATCGTGCTATAATCTGGTGAAAATAAAATAAGATTCTCTTTTTCTTTATAATTTATACGATAAAAATCAGGCAAAAAAGGGGTAAGCCTATATATTGGACAATTGTATCTCTTTGATTTGTTGTCGTTACAGTATCCCTCATGCGCTGCAGTAATTGTAATATTTCCTTTAGCTAATTCCCTAAGCTTCTCTATTGCCTGCTGTTCAGGCATGAGCATATCATTCTGATTTAAAATATTTATTTTTAATACAGGAATCTCTATTAACCATTGCTTCATTTCATAACTAAGATTTTCAATAAACTCTGAGGAATATGCTTCTGGTATATTTATTATTAATTTTGTCAATTTTAAATATTTGATTACATATTTAAAATCTATAATTGGAGTACTCCAGTTAAAATAGTCGTTTTTTATACAAGCATAATAAAGAGGAATACCAGATTGAATAACTTCGAAACCTGAACTTTTAGCTATCTTTAAAGAATGATATACAAATCTGTCTACTGATAACATACCACCAGAAATAACATTCTTTGCTATATTAAAAAAAACAACCAATTTATTACAATGTATTATATTTTTAATCAATTTTTCTTGTATTTTATCATAATCCTTAATATGGGATGGTAAGTAACCATCTAAGGGAATATTGATATAAGGAAACTTAATTTTATATAACTTGTTTTTCTTTAATAAATACTTAAAGATACAAATGTAACGAAAAATAAAAACTGGCAAATATGGCTTTATAATTTGTTTAATTCTATTCCAAATTACATTTATAAAAATATCACACATAGAACAACAAAATATTTTTAACTACGCCAATCCAGCAATACTTCAACAGTATCAACATCAAATACCGGAATATTGCAAACATTATAAACCTCCTTACGCTCGTTGAATGAATTATCAATGAAAATTGCGCTTTGGTCAGCAATAAATTTTGATTTATCATCTGATATTCTCAGATGGATTATTTTTGAGAATAACCCAACATTTATTCCGTATTTATCTAAACTTTTATTTATATCTTTATCATGTTTTGTCAATAATATTACATTTTTATTTTTATTCCTACATTGAAATAAAAAATATATTATTTTTAAATTCACTTTTCCATTAAGAATTAATGTATCATCAAAATCCAAATAAACTGTATCATATTCATAATTAATACTATAACGGGATATAAATGCTCTATCCATAGAAACAACATAAGAATTTGGAATTGTATCAACATCATATCCCATTACAGCGTAAACACTAAGTAACGGTAAATTAATCCCCTTTGCACGTGTTAGACACATACTACCTGCGGTACGAGTTGAAATTTCAAGAAGTTTAAATTTTCCAATGTTATCTTTTTTTATTTGGAAAAACCATAATCCGATAAAATTCAATTGTTTGTTTATTGATTCTGCAATATATTTTATTTCATCTGTTAAAATTTCTGTTCGTCCGGCGGTACTAATACCTGCAAATAGACGTTGGCGGCTGCGAGGTGAAATATATGACAGATTTCCATGCCTATCGGTAAAACAATCAACTGTATACTCTTCGCCAGGTAAGTATTCACATATAACATATTCACTTAAATCAATATCATTAGGTATTTGCTCCATTGCCTTCAACAATTTCGTACCCACAGCACCTTGTCCCATACGAGGTTTTATAAATACCGGAAAACTTTCTATAGCTTCGTATATTTTAGGTGTAAATTCTTTTTTTTCAAATATCTCATAGGTCTTCTTTTTATCCCTGCAAATTGAGGCAGTCTGTTTATCCGTAACAACAATTTTTGCCTTTATAAGATCAGTATTCCCGGAAAAATATAAAGCCACTGTATCATGTGTTGGAAAAATAACATCAATATCATGTTCTAAAATTACATCATTCAATCTTTCTACAAAACAGGATTCAGAAATATGAGGTAATCCCGAAATAAAATTTTCAAATACATACGGAGCGTGACGTTCTAATCCCACAGATGAAGCGCCATAAAGTTTAATATTAACACAAGAACAAAGAGCATCGTGCAATTCTATTGAATTTTGTTCACCCGCAGGAAAAACAAGTACATTGAATTTAGCCATGAATAACTTCCAGTATTCTATTCATATCTTTTAAATTGTACCTTTGATCTATTGGCAGAGGAATAAGATTTTCAACTAAATAATTTGAGTAAGAATTATAAGGTATAATATGTGATAATCCTTCCCAGTATTTTGCCACATATATTTTATTATTAATTAATTTCTTACGTAACTCAGGCCGCTCAATTAATAATGGATACACCATAGGGACAGTCTTATTGTTAAAATTAATTTTTAACTTATTAATTTTATTAAAAACATTATGTAAAAAAGCAAAATTTTCCCTTCTTTTTCTTTTTACTCTTTTATAATTTATATTTCCCATTAATAATCGAGTAAGACTTGACATTTTTTTTATTGGTAAATTATCAAGCTTTGAATCATTTTCTTTAAAATCAGTATAAGAAACTTCCGCGCCAAGTTCTGGACGTTTAATAAGATGCGACATCCTTTCATAGGAAAGATCTTCTTCCAATATGCTTTGGCCACATTCCCTATTTGTCACAGCAATTCCACCATCAGGAAGCCCAAAAAACTTACGCGGGCTATAAAAACACGCAATTCCGGATGCAGTAGAAAAAAAACTTTGGGCATTATCAACTATCATTTTTCTATTTTTTTTTTCCAATGTCTTAACATTTTCTGTACATATACCAAAATAATCGGTATATAGCAAGAATGATTCTGTTGGTTGACGGAGAACCGGTAAAAAATTACTATCAATGTCATAGAACTGATATTGACAATTTTCTTTAGCTATTGAATCAATAACCACAGGGCAAGTGTAATAGGGTATATAAATCTCTTTAATATGAAACGTTCGTATTATATAACGAAGAGCGTTACGAGCTGAATTAAGAAGAATTGCATTTTTATGATATAATTCTACTCCGTAGTTTTCTAAAGAAAAAAAACCGCCTATTTCATTTTGTTGAACTGGCATATTATTTTTGTTACCTGTTTTCCGGATAGTCTTTCAAAAAAGATTCTGTATACACATCATCATTAAACAATCCTTTTAGGCCAACAGGGTTTATTGATATAACTTCTATTAGTGGGTAATAAACATTTATAAATTCTTTTAGTTTCTTCCACCCAAATTGATTTGCATACAAAGCGCCTTGTTCATCTTTAAGTACATTATCTTGTCCAACAGCATGTTTTCCTATATTACTGACGTCACAGCCAACAATATAGATTTTTTTTGGGTTGCCGTATAGAATAAATTGCATTGCATCAAAAGAAACGCTTCCGTAATTGTATAGTACTTCCGATGACAGATCAATGGCAAACGTCCAGCCGCTTTTTACTTGTTGTCTATACCAAACATGATGCATATAATACTTTGAAGCACCATGGGCAATAATCGTATTTTCAGGTATTGTTAATTCTCCATTTTCTATATCGGGATCCAAACTTCCGTAGAACCGTTTAAGCCCTTTATTTTTATAATTCAAAGAATTATTCATGTGATGCTTTACACCTAAATAATCATGCATAAACAAATAGTCCAGTGTAACTTTTTCAAACATATATGCAGAATTAACCCCAATGTAAATCGCATTTTTTTCAATTATTTTATTATCAAAATAATTTAAGGAAGGACCGGTAGCAATTAAAACAACACTTTTGCCGCTAAAAGAATTTTTATATAAACCAAAGGTCTTTTGGTGTGCAGCCTGTAGCTTTATAGTCTTCTGAATTAATTCAAAATTATGCTCCAGATAGTTACCGTCGAGTGTCTCTGCAAGTTTTTGTTGTTGATTTTTTATTTCCTGATTCCCTTCGCTGAGACCTTCTCCTAAAGCCTTATGCTGCTCTCGAACTGTGCCAATAAGACCTTCAGTTAAGGCCTCGTGTTGTCCACGGACTGTGCCGATAAGACCTTCAGTCAAGGCCTCATGCTGCTCACGGACTGTGCCGATGAGACCTTCAGTCAAAGACTCGTGTTGTCCACGGACTGTGTCGATCATGCTTTCCCTTAAAGTCTTGTGCTGTTCTATGACAGTTCTGCTCACGCCTTCTTCAAGCACTTGTTGCTGTTCTCTTATCGTGAGATAGCATTCATTGATGTCTTCTGCTAAATCTTCATGCTGATCCTTGACGGTTTCTATTAGCCCTTCTACTAGCGCTTTGTGCTGTTCACGTACAATTCCAATGATACCGTCCGCCAGTGCTTTGTGTTGGTCTCTAACCGTTCCGATTATACTTTCTGTTTGCTGTTGCTGCTGAATTATTATGCTGTTTATACTTAGTATATTATCAATTATTTGCCGCCCAAACACCTGCCTGATTACTTTTCGCCTCAGATTTTGGAAAAATTGCTTAATTCCAGTTCTACTTGTATTAATTTCATTAACAATAATATTATCATTAAGATTATCTTTAACAATACCATCTTCGATAGCTGTATTTCTATTAATATCCAACAGCCATAAATAGTAATTTATATGATGTACTATTTCATGAATTATTCTGTCTCCCATTATATAATTTGTTTCTTTATTGAATTGAATATGTGCGTCTATAAATTTTTCCACTCTAATCAAGGGATTTTTCCCAGAATATACCCCATTTCCGGTCATGCAATAGACACTCATAATTCTATTAACAAAGTACATATTTCCTTTTAATAATAAATAAAAAAACTGGCAATTATCCCATAAGAAAGCTTCTTTATGTTGTATTTCTGGCAAATTTACTAGTGAAAAACGTATTAGGCGTGATGATTGGGAAGTTATATATCCGGTTCCAACAGCTTCGGCTTTTATGTCGTGAATTGATATTTTTTCTGAGTTTAAAACTTTTTCGTTACAAATATCAATTATTCCATCTTCGTGCCGACGGTACTTATCATTTAAATTAATTGTTTTGGTTTTATGTGAACAAAAAGAGCAATCAGGGTTATTCTCCAGTGCTTTTATCTGTAAGTCAAGTTTATTTTTGTCACACCAGTAATCATCCGTTTCCAGTAGGCAGCAATATTCCGTATCTACAGATTTATATGCATTCCAGATATTTTCCTGCGCTCCTTTGTTTTCTTTTGATGAAAACAAAAATATTTTGTCAGGATATTTATCCACATATTTCTGTGCAATCTCCGCGCTTTTATCGCTTGATGCATCATCAAAAATATGTATTTTGTATTTATAAGATGTCTTCTGGTTTAAGACAGATTCTATCGCCAACCTAATATAGGGTTCATGATTATACGATATTAATAATACGGTACATATATATCTTCCACCGTTAGAAATGATTTGCTTAATACGACACCTCTTAAATCTTTAATTTAAACTCTATTACTTATTAAATAAACCCACATCATGTGTGAAATAATTTTCTTCCTTAAAGTACATATTAGGAGTAATTGTCATATAACATTCGAACTGTAAGCGAAATATTTCAGTGTGTGACCTGTATTCTTTTGTTAAGAAATCATCCAGTGTTTTTCATTTGCTGCCTAAGAAACGCGGCGGCGCGGATAGAGAACCATTCAATCCATTTTTGTGTTGAACCACGCGAACAAGTAAACGTTGAAAGATGGGTATCAAAACAAACTGAATCTATAAGATTGCCTGAACGTTTATTAAATACTACGATATTCAATCCGCGTTCGTTCACAGCATAATCCACATCATTTATTTTTATTTCTGCTGTATCCCCGTTTCCCAACACTTTGCTGATAGCTTTTACCTGATATGAATCAATTTTAGTTTCCCATAGTATCGGCTCATTAATTTTACTCAAAGACTCAAACAGCAACTGTCCGCCGTCTATTACACCAATATAACTTTGCAAATGCCTGTTTTGTAAATTCTCCTTGAACCCTGCATTTTTAAGTTGGTTAACAATCCCTCCATTAATACAATTACCTGGGGTATCTTTCACAGCAATGATAACAAGAAAGTTTTTTACCAGTTCAGGCAGCATATTCAGGTATGAGCGGAAGTTATATTCGCGTACTGTACGCAAGGCCAAGGCCGCCAGCGGACCTTCAAGCGAAAGAAATACTGTTTCTAAACCTATACGCAAGGCGGACAATTGTTGTTCTGTGTCATCATGTCTTGCATTTAATACATTCAAATTCTTTTGGAAAAAATCATAGGGCTTTGGTTTGTTTTCTTTTGGCGTTTCCAGCGCATTTCTTAGCCATGAGACAGAATGTTCGCGCATCATAGTGATTTGCGCTTCAGCGTATGAAAAGTCTACAGGTTTTAACATTTCGTCGGTAATACCGCCAATACCATTTTTTACAAGAATTTCACGTTTATTCAGTTTGATAACCCGCATCAAAGACCTAAAACGATCAATACCCCGCAGATTGTTGTAAAAAACAGAAAAGCTTTTTCTGAAAATATATGCAAAACATGTACCATGAAATGAATCTGTTACCACATACTTGCAGCGACTGTAAATATAAATAAAATTTTCCGGGGTAATATCTTCCAGTATGGTTATCCCGTCAAATATATTCCGCACCTCATTGCGTATTTTATCATCAGTGCTCGTCATTTTTTGCATGTCAGGAATTACAACCACATCAAGGTTCAAACGGCGTGCTATTTCACAGACCATGTCTCTTTTTACCGGTGTTACATCCTGTATATATGCCGCCAGAAAATCTCCCTTGTGCCTGAAAGTAGCTTCTTCTGCCAATACATTGTAATCGCTTGCGTCAAGTAAAAAAACCGGGTTCAGGACATTGATCGCATCTGCACCGTAGATATTTCTGACAATGTCTATTGAATAATCTTCAACTACAGATATAGCGTCATATTGCTGAATAAAAAAAGAGTGGCGATTTCTAACCGAGCGAGGAAGAATATAGTTTGGTTGAGCAAATGAAACCCCGTAAGCAATTTTTTTTCTGTCACTGTCCACGAAATTCAGGAAAAAATCTTCGTTTACAGAAGGTATATTGTAATTCCATTGCTGATCACCGCCGGTTAAGAACATATCGCATTGTTCATTGTATTGAGCAAAATCGTGAAAATGACGATGAGGGGTATATATATAATGCTTCTTGGCGAAATCCATAGTGCAGAAGGTATCAGGTATTTCTGTCCGGGCATTGTAACCCATCGCCTCTTTTATCATTAAAATGGAATAACCCATATTTGTCAGCACTTGATGCAGGGCGTAATAAGCCAACACCGATCCGAAGCTGGCTTCATACCACCAGCCCATAATTCCAATATCAAAGTGTTTGTTTGTCACTGCATCCACCGCTTTGGGGAATGGCAGTTTTTTTGTGAGCGCAAAAAAACTATCACGCATTTCGCTGGCTTCACCGTTTCTGGCCTTAAAAATACTTCCATTATCCCACAACCATTCCACAGGCACTTTTTTTATCATCTGGCCTTCCGGCATAATAGCTTCAAAAAGTTTTTGTCCTTTACCGCTATTGGTTAATACGGCGCTTATACCTTTTTTATAGTTTGGATCGAGTTCGGTATCGTTTCTATTGATCCACCAAAAGTCGCCTATTGTAAGGTCGCCAGGGCGAGGGGCAAGTGAAAATCGGCACCAGTTACAGGCATCAGGGCTCATTATCCGTTCATGTAATACACGCTGATACGGGTCATCTTCCCCGCGTACTAAAATTTTCCCATTGGATAATCCAATAGCATGTTTAGTATTATCCCAATTCCATCTTGGAATTTTGTGGCGAAATTCATAACTTTGAATTTGACCTTCACCAAATGTATCATTCAAATATTTTTTAAATAACCCTGCAGAGGGAACATAAGAACACAGTAAGTCTACGCAATAAAGATTATCGTATGATTTTTTCAAAAAAGCGCGTAACCCTGCCACATGGCATGGACAGCCGCTAAAAAGCACTGTTACCCCGGATTCCAGTTTTGTTTTAACCTGTCTATGAATATCGCCTGCATCGCTTTGCAGGTATTTTGATTTTTGTATTTTATGCAAATCGTTTTCATTGTCAATCATAATGTGCACTGCAGAAAAATCTTCGCACCACGCTACGCCGCAGACAACACCGCCTTCCTGTAATATTTTTTTTGCCATTAACGAAAAAAAGCCACCCGATGAGCTTTTATACAATACCTCATCATCCTTCGCAATAAATTCAAAACATTCAGGTATCGTAGCAGTTTCGTAAGCTGGAGGGTTTATGACAGGACAAGAGCGTACGCATTTTCCGCATTTGATACACATTGAGACATCTAATGTAGGATGATAGAACCCATCATTGTCCGGTGTCATTTGCAGTGCATTTACAGGGCAGGCATTGGTGCAAGCTCCGCAACCGGGACAAAAGTAATTACGCTCAAGTGTTTGAGATATGGCTTTTACAAAACAAAATATGGGTTCACTCAACAACGCGTCACTGTCTCTGTCCAGAAAAAATCCGTTACTGTGCATAATGTTGATAATTTCATCTTTTGTCAAATCATTGAGCCATGCACTTTGACGCTTTGCTTCAATGTTTATTTCTGTGTCAGCCGGAACAGCATTATAGGACAATATTATTTTAGACACACGCTTGGCAGCTTCGGTTAAAAACCATTTAGGATCATTTACAAATTCCAAAGTGCCGGAAATAAAAGCAACATCAGCAGAAACATCAGGAAATTCTTTATTATTAAAATCGCATACGATTGTATTTTTTGATCGGCTAGTGTAATCAACAGGATAATAATCAATTCCTTCGGATAACAGGGATTCTAAAAACAGATTTCCGGCGCCAAGGTCAACAACCGATTGATCTTCTGGTGATAAATAACGTGACATCAAAATAATACGCCGTTCACCGGTTTTGAACGTAAAGTCGGGTTCATTCTCTAAATCTTGCCATGTTCGTGCCATTTTTACTCCTCATCATTTTACTGCCTTTGCTAGTTGATTTCATGCCATCTTCCCCTCAACAATGTTACGTGTTTCTCTGCTGAAAACAATACCAATTTTCTTTTATTCATAACAGTACTTTTGCCTATAAACCCAGAACAAAAAACGTATCCTTTTTACTATTTTCACAGTGCAATGCCTGTAATAAGTTGTTCTGCTGCCGGAACCACTTTTTGCGCATCGGAAAATACACCAGTGCAGTAACGGCACATATTTGAAAACTCTAATTTTGTTAAAGATTCGATTTTTTTAAGTAAATCTTCAGCAGGAACATCGGATACCTTTATGTACTCACCTTCACATTCATCATATTTATTCATTAAAAACATTCGATTGGAAATGCAGCAAACAATACTCAGATATCCATAATTATATATAAACATCTTACCCGCAAGACGACATGTTTTATACATTTGTTTAAGTTGTTCATCATTATACTCATGAAAACTCAAATCGGAAATATCCCACCAAACTTGTTTCTCTCTGTAATTATACGGAATTCCATATTTCTCAATTTGATCGATTGCTTCCTGTTTGGGCAAACCGATTGCCTTATAACCGCTTATTTCAATCCGTACGCGATTTTTATGACGTGCAAGAATTTCCAACGAACTGGGGGGGGGGGGGCATAACCAATTTTTTACTTTTTAAAATTTACCAATATTTGGGATTTTTAAAAGTGCTTTTATAATTTCGTCTATC
>Ga0099364_10001547_pt1 | contig 37578 bp, 23 predicted proteins | sample TergutTh196P3_FD_73070 | JGI IMG/M metagenome (GOLD analysis project Ga0099364, IMG submission 73070) | Microcerotermes parvus P3 segment gut microbial communities from Pointe-Noire, Republic of the Congo - Th196 P3 | ecosystem: Host-associated > Arthropoda: Insects > Digestive system > Gut ... | reverse complement strand
TCCGTACTTTCCATATAGACATGCAGAAATCCGTCGAACTTGATTACTTCGCCCGTAGCGACAAACATTTCTTTTTTGTTGCTGACAGCAATTGAAATGATCGTTCTTTCTAATTCGGCTTCAGCCATTTGGCTTGCGATTGTCCGTTTGTAGATCAGGTCGTATAGTTTTTTTTCTTGTGTCGTACCCTGTATTTCGGGTTTGTTCATATAGGTTGGGCGGATTGCTTCGTGTGCTTCCTGCGCTCCCTTGCTTTTTGTCTGGTACTTGCGGAAACGGTAGTATTTTTCGCCATAGGTGCTGATAACGGCTTCTTTGGCCGTACCCAACGCCAGATCGCTCAGATTGACCGAGTCGGTACGCATATAGGTAATGTGTCCCGACTCATAGAGCCGCTGGGCAACCATCATCGTTTGTGAAACGGAAAATCCTAATTTGCGGGCAGCTTCCTGTTGCAGCGTGGATGTGGTGAACGGAGGGGCAGGTGATTTTTTGATCGGCTTGACCGAGATGTCATGAATAACAAAGTTAGCATGGATACATGCCCGTAAAAAGTCGTTTACTTCTTTCAGTTCTTTCAATCGCTTGTTCAGTTCGGCTTTGAGCAGGGTCTTGCCGTCGGAAAGGATAAAGACGGCTGTCAGCCGGAAAGAAGCCTCCGAAACAAACTGACCGATTTCGCGTTCCCGTTCAACAATCAGACGAACAGCTACGGATTGCACACGCCCTGCCGAGAGTGCCGGTTTGACTTTCCGCCACAGGATAGGGGATATCTCGAAACCAACAATCCGGTCTAATACCCTGCGTGCCTGCTGGGCATTGACTAAGTCAATATTGATCGGACGCGGATTAGCCAGAGCATGCAAGATGGCGTTCTTGGTAATTTCGTGAAATACGATGCGTTGCGTGTTGTTCGGTTCTAAGCCCAATGCTTCGGACAGGTGCCAGGCGATGGCTTCCCCCTCGCGGTCTTCGTCGGAAGCAAGCAGTACATGTTGGGCGTCCTGCGCCATCTTTTTGAGTTCAGTCACTATTTTTTTCTTCCCGGACGGAATTACGTATTGGGGAGCGTAATTATTTTCAATATCAATACTGAACTCTTTTTCTTTCAGATCGCGTATGTGTCCGAAACTTGACATGACTTTATAGTCCTTTCCCAGGAACTTTTCAATTGTTTTTGCTTTAGCCGGAGATTCGACAATGACCAGATTTTTTTGCATATTCCTGTCTTTCTTTTGTTAAAATTGGCGGCAAAGATACATATTAGTTTTTAGTTTTTAGTTTTTAGTTTTTAATTTATTATTTTTGCACCTTTAAATTTATGTTGACAAAATGGAAATTGCGAGTAAATATGATCCCTCTCAGGTGGAGGACAAGTGGTATCAATATTGGATGGAACATGGTTTGTTCAGGTCTAAGCCTGATCATCGCGAACCGTATACGATAGTCATTCCTCCGCCGAATGTGACGGGCGTATTACACATGGGGCACATGCTCAATAATACGATTCAGGATATCCTGGTGCGCCGCGCCCGGATGATGGGTAAAAATGCCTGCTGGGTGCCCGGCACCGATCATGCCTCGATTGCTACTGAAGCCAAGGTTGTAGCCAAGTTAGCCGCAGAAGGAATCAAAAAATCCGACCTTACCCGCGAACAATTCCTCGAACATGCCTGGGAATGGACATACAAACACGGCGGCATCATCCTTGAACAGTTGAAAAAACTTGGCGCTTCGTGCGACTGGGACAGAACATGTTTTACGATGGACGAAGCCCGTAGTAAAAGCGTCATCAAAGTATTTGTCGATCTATACAACAAGGGATTAATATATCGCAGTGTACGGATGGTCAACTGGGATCCGAAAGCAAAAACAGCCGTTTCGGACGAAGAAGTAAACTATAAAGAAGTAAACTCAAAATTGTATTTCATTCGATATCGTGTCGAACATTCGAATGATGAATATGTGACAATTGCAACCACACGACCTGAAACCATTCTCGGCGATACAGCTGTTTGCATCCATCCCAATGACATGCGTTTTCAACATTTGAAAGGGAAAAACGTTTTTGTGCCGCTTATCAACCGATCCATACCGGTGATAGAAGATGAATATGTGGATATGGAATTTGGAACAGGCTGCCTGAAAATCACGCCAGCACACGATCCTAACGATTATGAAATCGGCATCCGTCACAATCTGGACAACATAGATATTCTGAACGATGACGGCACGCTCAATGAGAATGCGATTCTTTTTGTCGGCGAAGACCGTTTTGTGGTGCGCGATAAAATTGCGAAAACATTACAAGAGGCTGGAAATCTTGTAAAAACGGAGGATTATATCAATAAAGTAGGTTTTTCGGAACGCACCGATGTGCCAATTGAACCAAAATTAAGTATGCAGTGGTTTTTAAAGATGAAAGAATTAGCCAAACCGGCGCTTGAGGCTGTGATGAACGACGAGATAAAGTTCTATCCTTCCAAATTCAAAAATCTTTACCGCCATTGGATGGAAAACGTCAAAGACTGGAATATTTCGAGACAGCTGTGGTGGGGGCATCGAATTCCGGCATGGACGACCTCTCCTAACCCCTCCGAAAGAGGGGAATCCCACCTCCTCCCTTCGGGGGGATTGAAGAGGGCTATTGTGGTTGCTGAAAATGAGGAAGAAGCCCGTCGACTCATGCAAGCCCAACTTCCCCGCTTCGAGGGGATTGAAGAGGGCTTTGCTCAGGACGAAGACTGCTTAGACACCTGGTTCTCCTCGTGGCTATGGCCGATTTCCGTATTCGACGGGATCAACAACCCCGACAACGAAGATATTACCTATTACTACCCAACCAACGATTTAGTGACAGCGCCCGAAATCATCTTTTTCTGGGTAGCGCGGATGATAATTTCAGGCTTTCAATACCGTCAAGCGCCCTGTTTCCGCAATGTCTATTTTACAGGTATCGTTCGCGACAAACTGGGGCGCAAAATGTCCAAATCGCTGGGTAATTCACCCGATCCGATTGAGTTGATGAACAAATACGGCGCCGACGGCGTTCGGATGGGCATGCTGCTGACCTCGCCCGCCGGAAACGACCTGCCTTTCGACGAGGCATTATGCGAGCAGGGACGCCATTTCAACAATAAGATATGGAATGCGTTCCGTCTGGTCAAAGGATGGAAAATCGATTCAACCATCCCACAGCCCGAAGCATCGGCAATAGCAGTACAGTGGTTTCGCGGTCAGTTGGGTAAAACCATTCTTGAGATGAATGACTGTTTCGACAAATACAGATTGAACGAGGCGCTGATGGCTGTTTATAAGTTGTTTTGGGATGAGTTTTCGTCATGGTACTTAGAATTGATCAAACCGGGGTATGAACAACCTGTCGATGAATTGACTTACCGGGCTACTATTGATTTTTTCGATGCTTTGCTCCGTTTGCTGCATCCGTTTATGCCGTTTATTACGGAAGAATTATGGCAGGCGATGTCGCCCCGTAAAAAAGGCGACTCAGTGATGATTGCCATGATGCCCGGTCAGACCGGACCGTCTGATAGCGATAAGGCAGAAGACTGTTTACAGGCATTTGAGACGACAAAAGAACTGATAGCCAATATCCGGACTGTGCGTCAACAAAAAAATCTGCCGCAAAAAGAAGCGCTGACTTTGGAGGTATTGGGGCAACATGACAATCGTTTTGATGCTGCCGTCATAAAAATGGGAAATATAGCCGACATACGCCGGGTAACAGAGAAAACTGCCGGAGCCATTTCGTTTCTCGTGCACACCACCGAATATGCCATTCCACAGCGTGGTTATATCAATATGACCGTTGAAAAAAGTAAATTAGAAGAAGAGATTTATTACCTGGAAGGATTTTTAGCTTCGGTGATGAAAAAGTTGGACAATCCTAAATTTATTGCCAATGCTAAACCGGAAGTGATTGAAAATGAAAAAAATAAAAAAGCGGATACGGAAAATAAGATACGGACGTTGCAGGCAAACCTGAGAAGAATGAACAATTGATCCCTGAAATAAATGATTATCGCTGTAATATAAGCGAATTATATTATAAAAATCAGAGTATTATAAAGTAATAAATAATGTAATAAACAGGGTTTTTAGAAGCGCCCTTAATTAAATTATTTTCAAAGAATAAAATATATGCTATGATTATGCGAACCTTTTCCGAAAAATCAGTATCTTTGAGGCAATAATAACAACGCATGATAATAATGAAAAATATCACTTGTATAATGTTAGTAGGCGCAATGACAGGATTTTCAGCCCTCTCATGTCAACAATCAAGCCCTCACCGTCAATCTCTTGCGGCAGCAGAACAAATCATGGACGAACATCCCGACAGCGCTTATGTCCTCTTGAAGGCTATTCCGGAAGAAAATCTGTCAAAAAGAGATTATGCCGACTGGTGTCTGCTTATAACCCAGGCTATGGACAAACAGTATATGGATCATGCCTCCGATTCGCTGATCCGTATCGCTGCCGACTATTTTGAGAGACGTGGCAACACTGCACGCCGGACAAAGGCATACTACTATATGGGGCGCGTCAATCAGGATTTGGGGGAAACCCAGTTGTCGCAGCAATACTACCTTAAAGCCCTCGAAACAGGCAGGTCGTCCGGTAATGACCGTCAGTTAGCGCTTATCCATAGCAACCTGGGCATGCTGTATACATACCAGGGAGTATACGATGAAGCGTTACTTCAAATGGAAGCATCCGCCCGTCTTTTCAGGCAATTGGGCGATACGGTTAACAGCGCTTATATCCTGCGGAATATGGGACGCACTTTCCATGTGATGGACAGCATCGACCTTTCCATCAGCTACTATGAACAGGCATTGGCGGATATCGACAGTTTCGGGCAACCTTCCGTCCTTACCGAATTGGGTGATGTGTTTATCACAAAGGGATCATACAACGAAGCAGAGATTTATTTGAGGGAAGCTATTCAATCCGTATCTCCCGATGATTATCAGCTTGTTTGTCTGATTATTGGACGCTTGTTTTCTGAAACAGGTCAATCCGATTCTGCGCGCTTCTATTTAAACGAAAGTTTGAACGGTTTCCGTTTGGATACGAAAGCCAGCGCCTATTATTATTTAGCCAAACTGGATCAGCATGAAGGAAAACGGGAAGAAAGCGCAAAGTCACTGTGGTCATACTTCGAATTACAAGATGTTATTATGAAACATAGAGACACTGAATCCATACGCAAAATTCAAGCCCTCTTTAATTTCAACCGGATCGAAGAAGAAAGGAACCGGGCGTTGCAAAGAACAATCCAAATCGAACGGATTTGTTTTCTGCTCTTAATGATTTTGACAGGGTTATCTATTACTGCTTTTATTGGTTGGAAAAATAATCAAAGGCAAAAGAAGGAAAGAGAAAAGCTTATCATGAAACACAGAGATCAATCAATAGATTATGATCAAAAAATAAGAGAATTAACATCAAAATTGGCAGGTGAGTCACACGAAAAAGAAAAACGCTCCATGGAGATAAAGAGACTGCAACTAAAAATAGATCAAATTGCTTTTCAAAGAGAAAAAGACGAATTGCAAATGCAACTATTTAAAAAAACCGATATTTACAAAAACCTGCACAACAAAATAAACGGCAAGTTAACAGATAAAGAAAAAAAAGAGTTGATTACAACTATTGATAATTTATGGCCTGAATTCAGGATATCTTTTAAAATCCTTTCAAGTAAAGTCAGCGCTGAAGAGATTTTTATGTGTTGTTTGTTGAAAGCTAATTTCAAATGTAATGAAATTGCATCCTGGATGAATATCGAAGAAAACTCTGTATCAATGAAAAGGAAACGTTTGGCGCAAAAACTGTTCGGAGAAACGGCTACTGTAAATGATTTAGAAAACTTTATTTTTCCCCAAGAGATCCCGTCTGGATATTAAACAGATACAAAAGAGGGAATTATGCCTTATTTTGTGATTTTTTTGTGACGATTGCTCTAAAATGTGACCAAATTGTGATTAAAAATATAAATGCGATATGGAAAATCACTTTAAAGAGTTATCACTTATGACTTAATGGCAATAGTATTTGTTTTGGACGAATAGTATAATTCGTTCAAAACAAAGTTTTTTATTTTATTATCTAACTCTTTGCCATTAGAAATGTTTTAGGTATTTTTGGAGTGAAATTCTTGAAATGCAATATGAAAAAAAAATTTTTATTCGTATTATTTATAGTCTTTGTGTCGCAGATAGCAATGGAAGGACTATCACAAAACGGTTCTATGTTGATTCGGGATCGCCATATCAGCGGGCGTATCACCGATGCCAGTGATGGCAATCCCATTCCTGCAGCTACGGTTTTTATTTCCAATACAACCATTGGAACTACGACCGATACAGAGGGGAATTACCGGCTCAGAATACCGGGAGAAGGCAGTTACCAACTGACCGTTTCGCATGTGGGGTATCAATCTGTTTTCAAGGATATTGATCCTGGAAATACATCAATACAATTTGATGTCGCCTTGCAATCAATTGAATTGGAAGAACTGACAGTGGCAACACGAGTCCGGTTCCGCCGAAGTGATATCAATCTTTTCTGGAATACCATATTGGGAAAGAATCCTTCCCGGAGAACGATTCAGGCCACAAATCCCGAAGCAGTCTATTATTATTATAATTCTGAAACCCGGATACTGAAAGTCACCTGTCGCGAGCCCCTGCAAATCGTCAACAACGAGACAGGATATCGGATTCAATATGTACTTAACTATTTCACGCACGATTACAACACAGATATTACTGACTGGGGTTATCAAAATGTTTTTACAGAACTTGAACCGCAAAATCAACGACAAAAAGATACCTGGGAAAAGAACAGGAAGGAATTGTATAAGATTTCTCTTACAAAATTCATCAAATCACTGTATCATAATTCATTGTTTAATGATGGATTTGCATTGGCAGATTTTCACCTGACTTCTGACCCGGCTAACCCTTACCAACTCTCTTTGGTGAATCCTGACAATATTTTATCCTCTCAGTCAACCGATATTAGTAGTAAGACGTTGAATTTGTCTTATCGCCAGGTTTTGCTGATTTGTTATGGCCGGCCTGTAACCGAGAATGATTTGGCAAAATTGGAGCGTTCACAATACGAACCGGTGGAATCACAACGAAGAGATTACTCCGCAACTGCCCGTAATTCATTATCCTATCAATCGGGCTACAACGCAATGCCCAATGTTTCAGCTAACCAATCCCAAACTGACAACCAATCCGTAGCAGGTGGCGGTCTGTCAAATTCGCAAAGCCCCGGAACAGCTCTTGGCAGCAAAAAAATTCTATTTGAAGATAACGGTTTAATCAGATCTCTACTGTTAGGAGATACAGTTCTGATTTTCCCCGACGGCAGTTTTTCGAACACATTATCATTGCCTCCTGTCAATTCAAAGAACACACTGATGGGACTTAGCATGAGATTACCCATAGATTACGCTCCCGACGGGGCAACATCTGTGGCGACGTCTGATGCGATTGATGAAAGCATCAATGATTTTGACGGTATCGCCCAACACTTCGATCGACAATTGATTGTATTCCCGCAGGAAAAGATACATTTGCATACCGACCGCAATATGTATGTCCCCGGCGAAAGAATCTGGTTTAAGGCATACCTGACTGACGCTGTTACCCATCAACCTGCAACATACAGCCGGTATGTGTATGCCGAACTGATTGATTCGCACGATTCACTTGTCAGTCGCGTGATGGTACGACCAGAAAATGAAATGTTTTATGGTCATCTCTTTCTTTCCGAAATCATTCCGGAAGGCGACTATACACTTCGTGCCTATACACGGTATATGGAGAATCTGGGGGATGACTATTTCTTCAAGAAAAATATACGTATAGGGAATCTGACCTCACCCCAGCCCTCTCCAAAGGAGAAGGAGAGGACAGGACGTGACGATTTCGACGTCACATTTTTCCCTGAAGGTGGAAATCTGGTGGAAGGCGTTTTTTGCAAGGTTGCATTTAAGGCATTAAACGGGAATGGCTATTCCGAATCCATCTCCGGAGAAATCATAGATGGGAATGGTTCGGTAATCACTTCTGTAAAGACCTTCCATGCCGGGATGGGCGTTTTTTCGTATGTGCCGGAATCAGGAAAAAGATATTTGCTGAAATGCCAGAATCTGAACGGTCTGGAAAAACAGTTCGAACTTCCTCAGCCCGACCCTCGTACATACACATTAAATGTTTCTCAGCATAACAACAGGATTTCGGTTGGATTCAAAAAATCCCCTCAAGCGCCCGAATCATCCTGTTACCTTCTTGCACATTGCAGAGGGACAGTAGTATATTTCGCTTCCTGGAGCCATGAAAATGAATATATTGCCTTTGCGGAAGAAGAATTGCCTGCCGGGATCATCCAGTTTATCCTGTTCGACGAACAAATGAATCCCTTGAGCGAACGTTTGGTATTCTGCAAAAACTATGACGAGGCAAAACCTGAGTTTTATACCGATAAAGCAGTATATGAAAAGCGGGACAAAGTCACCGCCACATTAACTCTTTCTCCCTCACTTTTGGAAAGAACCGGGATGAGTTTATCCGTCGCAATCACCGACGACACCGATATCCCAATTGATTCTTCTACCACCATTTTATCAAGTTTGCTGCTTTCTTCCGAACTGAAAGGCTATATCGAAAATCCGGACTGGTACTTGCAGGACCATATTCAATCTGTTACAGCCTTAGACTTACTGATGATGACACATGGATGGCGAAGATACAATATCCATAAGGTTGTCAAGGGAAAACAGGAATTTCCTGCCATCGCCTGTCAAACCTCACAGGAAATTTCCGGCGCTGTTAAAAGTTTAACACGCGCCAGACCTGTTACCGGCAGCGAAGTATTAATCCTGGTAAACGACAGCAAATTTGGTCTAACGTCCACAGACGAAAACGGAAGATTCATGTTTCGGGATTTCGAGTATCCCGACAGCGTTGACTATTTTTTACGGGCTTTAAATAACCGGGGGAGCGACCGTGTTGAACTTGTTATGGACGGGGCATCGTTCCCGAAACTTGTTCATGCTCCGCAAAGCCCTGTCACGAAAACTCCTGTAACAATGGATGACATGAAAAACGAACTCGAATCCAACTCATTTATTACCAAGGCGGAACAACGTTCGCACTATGACGACGATATGCGCGTGATTCATTTAAACGAGATGGAAGTAACAGCGCCAAGAATTGAACGGAAAGTGGAACCCCGACTCCAGTATACGCTGAATAAAAGCGCTGATGCAACCATACAAAAGGAAGAAGTGGAAATTTTAAATTATAGAAATACTTCTGACTATATTGCTTCGATTCTCTTGAAATATTTTAACAAAGGACCAGCCTCCGATGTGATCGGCGGCCCTCCACTGATATTAATTGATGGTACTCCATTAGAATTCGACCCGGAAAATCCCATTGATAAGCATTTGCAAGTTTATGAAATTGAAAGTTTTGATGTCTTCCATGGAATAGGCGCTACTGTATTTGGAGTGCGTGGAGCAAACGGAGTGATCAGTATCACTACCAAAACAGGAGATGGAAACAGCAGGCGCGAAAGAGACGAATCGAACTATACCGTATATACACCATTAGGTTATCAAAATCCGGTGGAGTTTTATTCGCCCAAATACGAAACGTTGGAATCAAAACACCTGACCATCCCCGACTACCGAACTACCATCTTCTGGAAACCCGATATTGTGATTTCCGAAGATGACGAGGAGGCAAGCTTTGAATTTTACACCTCCGATTTCCCGACCACCTACTCTGTTGTAATCGAAGGTTTAATGGCAGACGGTAGAATCATTCGACAGGTTGAAAAGATACAGGTTAAATAAATAAGGTATCTTTCATTTTGGTTGATTTTTGGGTGCAATACGGTTTTTCATTTGTCAGTTTAAACAATGGACATCTCTAAAAATCCCTCGCGTCATCCTGAACTTGTTTCAAGATCTCATTTGCATTCAGGAGATTGCGGAAGATCCTGAAAATGCTGAACTTGATTCAGTATCAGGACGCAGTTTGTAACGCGCTTAATATCTGTTTTTTCTGGATTACTTCGCAGGCTTGCAATGACGTGGAATAACGTCATTTGGTTTTGTGGAGTTATGAGTTAAATGACGAAAGACCATTTTCATTCAACTTCTATCACCTGATTCGCATGTACAATTGTTCCGTTCGTTCCGATCCCTTCGACTGTTATCGTGTAGCTTCCTGACAGATCGGAAGTGGTGAACGGAATAACTAATTCAGTTTGTCCGTTGCTTTGCAGGGAGGGTTCCCAAAGAAGCGTATGGCGGAAGTCGGGCAGGCGGGACAACACACTTGTTGCATCATAGCCGGGTGAATAAAAATACCGGTAGAGCTGCGTACCTTCGTAGTCGTAAAACTGTGTGCCTTCACCGAACGTGATTCCAGGATAATCATTGTTGTAAGAATAGAATGAAATCATGCCATCAAAGAGATGACCGCCAAATATATATCGCCCGATATGCAGGTCGATCGTCTTTATTAATAGCGGATTATAACCTGCCAGCAGTTCATGATCGGTTACAGGGACGTTATCAAACAGCGCCAGAATATTGTTCGTATAGTTTACCATTCCTTCCGTCATCATCGAAAACCTGCGCCCTTCGTTGGTACGGCGTATCCGGGCAAACATAATAAACTCAATAAACACTTCTTCCATATTCGGGAAACGGGTATAATCATCCAGCATAAATTGATTGTATGGGCGAAGGTACGAACAGGGCACTGTTTCTTTGATACTGCTTAGCGAATCGGCCGTATAGGCATGCGTCACCTGTACGGCTAAATTTCTTCTTCCAAGGTAGGCAATCCAGGTACTATCGGGTTTGAAACGGGGAATCTCTGTGGAAGTATGTACTGCGTAAGGAGATTGAATATCTACGCGGTATTTCTTTGCTGCCGGATCGATGACTGTTGTGACCAGTTCCTGCTTTCCCGTTACGCACTGGGTATAAAAGGTTATCCGTCCGTTTTCGTCAGCCTGTCCGGCAAACAGTTGGACTTCCTTGCCGGGAAAAGACAGCAAATTAAGCGCCTGAGGATTGCCTGCAGGGTTTCCTGTTGCTAAATCAATTAAGACCCCGTCAATAATGGCGCCTTCGTATTCGGGTAAAAAACGTTCGGCAGTAAAGGTTTCTCTTGCAGGGGATAATTGTTTTTTCCAATCACTGATGGTGGTATTTATTACCAGGGCGGGGTCTGTTCCGGCAATCGAAATCCCTAAAGAGATATTTTCGGCAGGCAGTCCTTTCAATCGGATTTCACCTTTATTCCTTTTCAAATAGGACTGTTTATCGGTTGATAAATCAACAGCCTGCACGTTTCTTTCCGACGGCTGCAGGGAGAATGAAACAGTTGATTCATCTGCATAAAGCGGCTCGTTCTGGTTGAATGGATTGACGATACAGATTGTTTTTTCAAAGAAGGCATTTTCGCCCTCGTTACGCATAAAGCGTGTATAAGCGATCATCCGGTAATACCCGGATGGAAGCATGGCAGGCAGTTCCATCCAGCCAGATCCCGATCCATCCCTGATATCTAATTTCACCTGCACTTCGGGAATGGAATCGTGGATAAGTTCGACGTAGCCGATCTTACTGAAAGACATCAGTTGTCCTTCCATATCTGTCGTATATAGTTTCATCCATAACAATTCGCCGGCAAGATACAGTTGCTTGTCGGTCTGCAAATACACACGTTCGCGAAGCTGTGCATTAACATACGCGCCCATTTGCCCGATACACACAATTAAAAGCGCCAAAAGAATCTTATATGTTTTCATAATTCGGTTTGTTCTATTGTTCATTGATGATCATTTGGCCAGAAGCCGGGTTTATTTTTCGTACCGCCGCGTTGTGTACAGTCCGTACATCGGACAGCCACGCATACATATCTGTCTATTAAATCTTCTTCATAATAGACATAACTAATACCCAAACCGTTCAAATAAGCGGTATACAGGTCGGGCAGGAAGAATTCGTACTGGTCCCCACAATTGTGCCAATCTTCTCCTTCATTATTTTCCATATCTATAAAAACACGTGCAACCACTTCTTTGGTAGCGATAATATATCCGACAACCGTTTCATCCGGATCAGATAAACAGTTGATATTCCCGCGTACTTCACTTGGTTGCGGAATAAATAAACTTCCTACCTGATCAAGGTTTTTTTGCACATTTTCAAAATAATGGTAGGCTTCTTTATCAATACCGTATTGCTTAACCAGGATGCTATACAGATACGAAAAACGGGTGTTATTTGATAAAATCCGGTGAATGCGTTTGTTTTTGATGATCGCTTCCGTATATTTATCTGAGGCGCCAATCAAAATTGATTTCGAAACATCTGAATCCCAGCAATAGTATGTGTTGTTTGGACCGGTTATACTCTGTTCGATTAATATTCTATAAATCGGGTCAAATACAAATGGGCTGAAATAAGCCGCCCGTATTTCCCAGTTTTCTTCAAAAGCCCACCGATAGTAGTTGATTTCGCCTTCCGGATCATGCGTCGAAACCATGATATCCATACTTTTATCCTCATAAAATTTCCAGGTTATTTCATCAATTTCAGGCGTTTGGACTGGTGACACAAACGCAGATTGATACTGTTTCCCTCCAATTTGGATAGCCAGCGCATATTTCGTTCCGGGCATAAATGTGATTTTACCGTTTACAACAAAGGTTCCGGGATTTATCTTTCCGTCAAGGATTTGCTGTTCTGCGACAGCGACTGTATTATTACCGTCGTCTATCACCTGAACACCGGCATTATACACATCTTCCATACCGGAATCAGATTCCTTGTTGATTCCGACTGTCCGGCTGAGTTTAATGGTAGTACCCGTTTCCATGATCATCCCTTCCACAACCAGGATCCCTGCCGTATCTTTCACTCCTGCTGGCTCGAATGGTGTAATACAACTTGAAAAGAGGTAATACAACCCTGTGAAACAAATTATGATGTATACAAACTTTTTCATCGTGCGACTCATTTATTGATGATCATTCGGCCAGAAGTCGGGTTTGTTTTTCGTGCCTCCACGTGCTGTACAGTCTACGCACCGGATGGGCGCACAGACGTACATTCCTGTATCCCAGTCAAAATTAATGATACCCAAACTTGACCAATAGGCAATTTGCAGTTCAGATGCAAAGAAATTTTGGGTTTCTGCACAATTGTATTGATCTTCACCTCCCATATTTTCCATTTCAATATAAATACGGGAAACAGTTTCTTTTGTTGCAGCAATATAACCGATTACAGGTTCGTCCGGATGGGAGACGCATTGTATGTTCCCTTGCAATTCTGATGGCTGCGGAGCAAAAAGACCTTCGCTCAAGTTGATATTTTTCTGTACATTTTCAAAATAAGTATATGCTTCCCTGTCAAGTCCGTATTGTTTAACTAACATGCTGTACAGATAGGAAAAACGGGAGTTATTTGCCGGTAAATTGTGAATTAACTTGCTTTTTATGGTAGTTTGTGTAAGCTTTTCGGATGTACCTGTAATAATTGATTTGGATTTATCTGAATCCCAACAATAGTATCTGTTGTTTGAATCAAATATACTCTGTTCAATTATCGTTCTGTCATTGATTTCAAAAATAAAAGCGCCGAAATACCTCGCCCTGATCTCCCAGTCTTCTTCAAAAGCCCAGCGATAGTAGTTGATTATCCCCTCCGGATCGTGTGTAGAGATCATGATGTCAATACTCTTGTCATCATTTTGTTTCCAGGTTATTTCATCAATTTCCGGCGTCTGAACAGGTGATACAAAGGAAGATTGATATTGTCTTTCTCCTATTTGGATAGCCAGCGCATATTTTGTACCGGAAGTGAATGTGATTGCGCCGTTTACAACATAAGTTCCGGTATTTGTCTTTCCGTCAATGATTTGAGGTTCGGCAACAGCGACTGTATTGTTTCCGTCGTCTATCACCTGAACAAGTGCATTATACACATCTTCCATGCCGGAATCAGCATCTGTGTAGATTCCGACTGTTCTGCCAAGTTTAACGGTTGTACCTGTTTCCAGAATCATCCCTTCCACGACAAGAATTCCTGCCGTATCTTTTACGTCTTGAGGCTCGAAGGGCATAACACAGTTTGCCGGAAATAATAGGATTCCGAGAAGCCCTGTCAGGATGTACTTGAATATCTTCATATTGTTTGTTTCAAGCGATTAAAATTTGATATTATAGGAAATATAAGGAACCGGAGCGCCGAAGATAGACATCATGTATCCTTTCAGGACTCCGTTTTCTGCCGTATAGTACACCGAATAGGCGTTTTTCCGTCCCGTCAGGTTGTATACCCCGAACGAAACACTGCTATGGGTAAGCAAAGTCAGTTTATGGCTTGGTTCGATATTGACCGCCAAATCCAAGCGAAAAAAGTCGGGTATCCTGTATTGATTCCGTTCGGAATAATAGACCACTTCGCCTCCTGCATACTCATATTTGGACGTGGGCAGGGTGATTGGGCGGCCTGTACTGTAATCACAATTCAGCGATACACTGTAACGCTGTGTAAACTTGTAGTTACCGGCTAATTTAAATTCGTGCGGCTTGTCGTAAGCGGCCGGATACCATTCGCCCCGGTTCACCGGATATTCGTCACGTTTGTCATTTTGGCGAAGTTCGGTTTTAGAATAGGAATAACTTAGCCATCCATTCAGTTTGCCCTGGGTTTTCTTGAGCATCAGTTCGACCCCGTAAGCTCTTCCCTGCGTGCTGATCACATCGGTCTCAATATGATGATTCATCATTAATTGAGCGCCGCTACGGTAATCCAAGTAGTCATTCATCGTCTTATAGTACAATTCGACAGACGTTTCAATGGCGCTGTTCATGAAGTTTTTATAGATTCCGGCGGCTGCCTGCATCCCTTTCTGTGGTTTGATATTGGCGTCGCTCAGCTTCCAGGTATCTGTTGGCGACATGATGGTTGTATTCGATAATTTATGAATATACTGGCTTAACGTATTCACTCCGGCTTTGACTGACATATCCTCATTGAAAATATAACGGGCTGAAAGGCGCAATTCGGGATATTGCCAGGTTTTGAATATATTGTTCCCGGACACTTCTTTCGTTGCCATGATATAGGTTTCCTGCGGCAAAAAAGCAGGGTCGTATACATTGTAGGTGCGTGGCCCCATGACATTAAACAGGCTGTAACGGACGCCGGCATTGATCGAAAAAGCCGGCGAAATATCCCACCGGTCAGTCAAATAGATCGCAGATTCCAATGCCTTTTCCTGCTGTATGTTATCTTGTCTGATCAACGATTCCGGCGCATCGGGCAGAAAATCTCCCGGTTTGAGTTGATACAATAGAGCGCCAAGTCCGAAGTCGAGCGTATGTTTGTCATTCAGGTAGGAGGTGAAGTCCAGCCTGGCAAACACCTGATTGATATCGAATTGAAGCAAATAGGCTTCATAGGGGTTTTCCGACATACGGTTTATATAATCATAGTGATCATATCCCAGAATAAATGTACTGGTCAGTTGATTGCTGAACAGATGCCGCCATTTGGCGGAGGCGTTGAGGTTGGTATAACCGTATTGGTTGAACTCGGTGAATTGAAAACGGTCGTGGCTGTAATATCCGCTGAGGTACAGGTTGTCCCTGTCCGAAAATTTATGATCCACAATCAGGTTCAGGTCGTAGAAACCGGCTGTCCCTTCCCTGTAGCCACTGTCATCGGGCAACATCTTCAGCATCCAGTCCGAATAGGTAGTGCGCCCACCCAGGATAAAGGAGGTCTTCTCGCCGATCGGCCCTTCCAGTGTCATCCGGCTGGTCAGCAGTCCGAGGCTGGCAGAGCCGGTGAACTCTTTCTTGTTGCCTTCCCTGCCAGTGATGTCCAGTACGGAAGAGATGCGTCCGCCATATTTGGTCGGGATGCTGCTCTTATACAGTTCGATGTCTTTCACCAGGTCGGGATTGAATGCCGAAAAGAAACCAAACAGATGGGTGGGGTTGTAGACGGTTCCGTTGTTAAACAGGATCAGGTTCTGGTCGGTCGCTCCTCCGCGCACATTGAAACCGCTCGACGCCTCGCCAACGGCTTTAACTCCCGGAAGCATCATCACGACGCGGATCACATCAGTCTCGCCGAATACGGTCGGCACATTTTTGATTTCCCTGATTTGCATCCGTTCAACGCCGATAGCCGTATTGCGTATATTGGCTATCCTGTCGGCTGTAACCACAACTTCACGCAACGAATAGACCTGTTCTTCGAGTTCAATATCCAGTTTGCCATTGCCATACAGCATAACCTGCCGGTAGGTTTCTTTCAGTCCGGTTCCACGGAGAAGCAATCGCTGGCGTCCCGATGGCAGTTGTATCGTATAAAAACCAAAGGCGTCGGTTGCGGCAGCATTGACCATGTTTTCAGTGTAAATGACGGCTCCGACAATCGGTTCGCCTGTTCTGAAGTCGGTAATCATTCCGTTCAGGATAACCCTTGCCGGTATATTCGCAGCATTTTCGTCGCCGATCGTATATACTTTGTTTTCGGACGTGGCTTTTTGTTCCAGCGGATTACTCAGCAGTCCGGTTGTAGTTTCTCTTTGTCCGGAACGTATCTTAAAGTATTCTTCCGGAATAAGCGTATTCAGTTTCCTGTCTTTGAGGATAAAAATATAGTTGTCTTCAAAAACGGAGACCTGAAATGGCGTACCTTCCAGGGCTTGTATTAAGGCTGTTTCAGCGGTTTCGTCTATGCACCGGACGGTAAGTAGCAGTGAGTCGGTTTCCAACGGATTGCAATAGATGGTGATTCCGCTTTGCTGTTCGATCAGGCGGAAGACATCGCTGGCAGGCTGATGGTTGACATCCAGCGTCACTTTATTTTGTCCCGGACAAACAAAAGTTGTGACCGTTAAAAACAGGATGATATAACTGATTTTATATTGTTTCATCTGCGTGCTTCCGGGACGTTAAATTTTCATAATGATTGATCAAGGCAATGATCGCTTGTTCGAATTGCGCTTTGAAATTCAGTTTATGCTGTTTGGCATACTCATTCAGTTCTTTTTTCCGGTCAGGGAAAAGTTTAAGCAGGGCATTTTTGTTTTTGACAGGATATGCCATATCGTTTATATAGATAAAGTACTGTTCCTGAATGCGAAAAGAACGAAAAAGGGTGACGCCGGAATATTCTTCCCTGACTGATAGCCGGTATTGTTTGACAAAAGGATACAATCCGTCATCTATCAAAACCATATATTTCAAACCTGTTTTCACTTCGTTTGCTGACAGGATAAGGGTGAGTCCGTGTAATACGGCATAGTTAAACTTCTCGTTTTCCAGGACAATTCGATACGGTTTGTCGGGAGAAAAAACGGTTAACTCATTCCGGAACAAATCCAACCGCATATAAATATCCTGATATACCACCTTATTATAACATAATGTGCCCTGAACATATCTGTCTGTCTCAAGGTAGGGATGATTGACAAATGGGCGGTCGTAGGGTAGTTCTGTTTTTCCGCTAAACAGCGCGGTATACTCTTTTGTAGCTGAAAGGTAGCTTTGAATGGCGTCGGTCGGCGGTATTTTTGCAATACCCGCATCCTGCGCCCACAGGATTCCTCCGGAACAAAGGCATAAGAAGATAATGAGCTTAGGGTTTGTTCGCATTCTGTTCATAGATTTTATATTTAGGAAGATGGTTGTCAAGTCACGAATATGATTCAATTTGTTTTCCGCAAAGATAATTATTTATATTCAATAGTTCGTAGTTCGTTATAAAATTTCATATAGTAAAGCATGGAATTAGATGAACGCTGAACAGAAACGGCAACGCTCAACCCAATGAATTTTGAGGTAAATGATTACGGGATTTTAACCGTTCTTAATCCCTCCGGTTTTGTAAAATCCGCATTGCGCAATATTTTGTATAAAATCTCAAACAGCAGTTTTCTGTCTGGCAGGAAAAAAGAAGCGAAATTGATCGGAAACAATCGTTTCAACATCCGGAATTTACAAAACGCTGCTTGCCGGAAAAACAGAAATCATATACCTTGAAGAAGGCGAATCTCCCCATTGACAAAAGGACGCTTCTAAAAACATCTTGTGTCATCCTGAACTAAGTGACTGTCATTGACAACAATCCGAATCCGATTGCAGCAATAATAAATATTATTATAAAAAAAGATTTTATTTTTATGCATATCCGTATATTCCTCTAAATTTATTATCTTTGTATCGTCAAATATAAAAACGGATCAATTATGAAATTGATAGATTCCATCACTAATTTTCCCACTGTATACGGATTATTTATCGTCATTTTATTATTAAGTTCATGCGATAGTAGAAAAGACAAAAGTTTCGGTATTGAAAACTGTCCGGTTGTAGCGGAACGTGTGATTACTTTAAGCGGTGATACGCTCGTTGTGTGTGATATATCTTTAGTTAAAGACACATTAGCTCTGCCACTGAGTTCCCTTTTTTCCGACTTTGAAATCATAGACTTGGAAGAAGACCATGAGGATGCTTTAGTAATGGCTGGTCAGGTTTTCCTGAGTGATAATTATATTGGTTTTTTTTCTTCACTATCAGGAGGTTACAAGTTGTTTGACAAGAACGGGAAATATCTTCGCACATTATCGTCAAGAGGAGGAGGCCCACATGAATATTCTTCCTTTATTTATGACAGTTACATTGACGAAACAAATAACCGTGTGTACTTACTACCAGCTAATTCTAAGAATATACTGGTTTTTGATATACAGGGGAATTTTCTTGAATCTATTCCTTTGGCTTATTTTGCAGCGAAAGCCCGATTTTGGATAGATAGCAAGAAACAGCAACTTCTTATCGCAGTATTACCTTTCCCCAATACGTTAGCAGTAATTTGGATGCAAGATTTTCAAGGCAATGTTATTCAGGAAGTTCCTTCAGGTCACCATATTATAGATATTCCTGATTTCAGTAATGAAGTGGAAGTGTCCCTGAATATGGATGTAATGGATTTTTCCTTATTTCATTGGACTCCCCAGAATGACACATTGTACCATTATGATGAAACACATAATATCCTTCGTCCTGTTTTTACATCCAAATTCAGAGGAGATATCAAACAACACAGCTACATCGAACTGCCTTCTCAGTATATTGTAAGATTGTATTCTCAAAACACTTCCGGAGATTTTCAATATCAGTTTGTTTTGGTTGACAAAAATACGTTACGGGGTTGTTATGTCAAATTTGAATTAGATATGATGGGAGAGATACCGGGCCCGAAATGGGTTGATTTCAGACGCGGATATTATATCGCCAATATGTATGCGTATGAGTTAAAAGAACAGTTGGAAACAGCGCTTATTTCCAAGACACTGACTCCTGAGATAAGAGAAAAAATACTGAATCTGAACGACAGTCTTGGCGAGGACGACAATAATGTAGTTATCCTTGGAAAATTAAAACAGGGACTTCAGGAAATCAAGTTACATGCAAATGTTAATAATTCTGAAACTAAATTACCTGCACCTTTCGAGCAATATGAAAAGAATGAAAGTGAGACAATAGATATTTCTGCTGCCAATGAAAAGCAAGCAGCGGGGGAGAATAACAACGAAGATGATAGAATATATGCAGGATGGGACGATATAAAACTTATAAAGAGTCAGCCTCAGATTATTGGCGGCTTTGATTACTTTAGAAATAATACTAAATATAAGGATTGGGATGTTGCAGATAAAAAAGAAGTAAAGGTGAAATATATTGCTGAAAAAGACGGAACCACTTCGAATGTGACAATAATAGAAAGTAGTGGCAATTCAGATTTGGATAATGAGGCGATTCGTTTGATACGGGAAATACCCCTAACAGTTGGCACCAATCTAAATAATGAACCTATAAGATTAGAAATGTTTATATCTGTCCATTTTCCTCCGTTACAATAATGAATTTAGGTGTGTATGCGGATAATCATAAAAATATTATCAAACGTATACATAGTAGAAAGTTATATTTTTAGTGCTAATTGTATTATAATTGTGCGATATTTTTATATAAGTTTTTTGCAATAATAAATTTGACGAAATAAACAGTATTCGATTTTTTGTAATATTAAAAACAGATGAGAATAAATTTTGTAATGTATCTAACTGTTATGACGTTTTTCATAACAAGTTGTTTATCAGATAAACAAGAAGAAGAAGGTCTGGCTTACATTGATGTCAGAAAAAATTATCCTGAAAAGGAAATTCTGTTGACCGATATTGCCGATGTTCACTATCTGCACTTAAATACAGACGATGATGATTATCTGTATGATGGCTGGATTCTAAGTATCACGGAAAATACAATCGTTCTGAATGCATCAACAGATTACAACCTGTTTTTTTCAAAAGATGGAAATCCAAAGTCCCGCTTTAATCGCAGGGGACAAGGGCCGGAAGAGTATCGAAATGTTTGGCAGTTAATCTATGATGAAAAGGCAGATGAAGTATTTATCGTTGATTTAGGCAACGACTTCAGTAGCATTCTGGTCTATAATTCTTCAGGCATGTATAAGCGTAAAATTCCGCTGCCACAAGGAGCGAGAATATTTAATCTCAATGAATTGGATGAACATTCACTCTTTTTTTCTGATGACGCTATCGTAGTGAAAAGAAACAGATTGTTATATATGGGACAACAGTTACCGCAAGAAGATTATTGGATCCCTTTTTATCGTATATCGAAAACGGATGGGGAAGTGTTAGACTATTTAGAATTGCCTGGAACCCAGCAAGTAATTGGAGCATATTTTGACGGGAGATGGGACGCAATCAATTTGTTCAATGTTCCTATGAAATGCCCTGAAGGTGTTTTAATATGGAATGCTGAAGGGGATACGATTTATCTTTACAAAAGCGACAAAACGCTAATTCCCGTGATTTATCAAACCCCTCCGGTAGCTTCACTCAATCCGAATGAATTCTTGGCATTCTTTATAGATAGAGGTCAATATCAATTTATTACTGTTAAAACTTTACGTGACAACATACGTCCTGATTACGCAAAATATTACATGAGATACAAAAACACAGGGGAAGTGATTCGTCTAAAGCTTCTTCTACCGGAGTATAAGGGAAAAGAGTTTTATATCGGCTCTTACAAAAATCATAAAGAAGCCTATTATAAAAATGGATATTTTTGGGAATTGGATTTAATCGAACTTAAACAGGCTTACAGCGAAAACAGGTTAAGCGGCAAGTTAAAGGAATTGGTTGCAACACTGAATGAAGATGAAGATAATAACGTCTTTATGTTTGTTGATTTTAAGTAAGATGCCGTGAGTGGTTATCGATTAATGAACAGTAGTCAATTGCATAAAGAAAACATAATGAAACGGCAGATTGTATTTCTCTTTTGTCTTGTTAATTTTCACGCTTCCGGTCAGGATTTATACAGTGATAAAAGCAAATTGACTCCTTTCATTCAATCGCTTGACATCTTTTCCAAACGGTTCATCCAGGAAAAAGTATACCTGCATTTCGACAATACAGGCTATTATCAGGGAGATCATATCTGGTTCAAATGTTATGTCGTTTCGGGACAGCATCAGTTAACCCAATTGAGCCGGACACTGTATGTCGAACTGCTGAATCCTGGAGGCGAAATCATTGACAAACGGATATTGAAAATCGAAGACGGACAGTGTCATGGAGATTTTTTACTGAATCAACTTCCGTTTTATTCAGGCTTCTACGAAGTGCGCGCTTATACAAAATACATGATCAATTTGGGGGAAGATGTTATTTTCTCCAGGTTATTGCCAGTGTTCAACCGACCCAAAACAGAAGGCAACTTTGAAGAGAAGAACATGTTGGGATATGGAAGATATGGACCGTCAGGCAGTTATTCGATGAAAAGGGAACCCCCGATCAGGGAAAACAGGGTCAATCTGCGTTTTTTTCCCGAAGGAGGCAATCTGGTTCAGGGTGTCGTATCCCGTGTTGCTTTCGAGGCTACGGACGAATCCGGCAATCCGATTGATGTTACGGGTATTGTGATGGATGGCAACAGACAGGAATTAGGTTCAATTACGACCTTACACGAAGGAAAGGGCGTATTTACCTGTATACCGAGAGACGGTCAACGTAAATATATAGCCGAAGTTGAATATGCAGGGAGAAAGTACCGGTTTGATCTTCCTTCAAGCTTACCACAGGGAGTAGTGATGGAAGTGGATAACCTTTCACATCCCGACAGTATAGGTATCACCTTGCGGAAAAACGTGAATACGCCCGTTGAAATGCTTGGTGTTGCCATTATGAGCGGGGGTAAACTGCAAAACTATTGCTTTGTCCGAATGGAAGATAACGAAACCGGTTTTCAGATGGACAAAACACGATTGCCGGCTGGCGTTTCCCAAATCATATTATTCAACGACAGGGGAGAGATTGTTTGCGACCGCTTGATATTTACCGTCAGGAATGAGTTGATACACATCGTAAAGACGGGAAAACTTCTGTCTCTGCCACAACCTTACGCATTGATTGAAATGGAGCTTTCCGTTGCCGACAGGGATGCCAATCCGGTACAAACTTCGTTTTCTGTATCGGTAAGAGACGGCGCCAATGAAGTTGAAAGCAACCATACGATCCTGACCGACCTGTTATTGATGTCGGAGATCAAAGGATATGTCCGCAATCCATCGTATTATTTCGATGCTTTGGAGACAGAAAATTTTCCGTCTCTACATCTTGATCTGCTGTTGATGGTTCAGGGTTGGCGACGTTATTCATGGGAACTGATGACCGGTGTAAAGACCGAAAATTTTCCGTCTTTTCCATTGAAATATCTTCCCGAACAGGGAATAGAAATCAGCGGAACGGTTCTGCACCATCCCCTTATCGGAAAACCAAAGCCGCAACCGGCAGTCGATGTTGACCTTGTGCTGTATGACGTAGGAAAAGAGGACGGGCAAGGCGCAAGCGCTGTTGCATCCATTGTTACAGACGACGATGGACGCTTCTCTTTTGTATCGGATGTGGAAGGAAGGTGGAGTATGATCCTGAAAGCCTCCGAAAAAGGAAAGGTAAAAAACTATCAGGTAGTCTTAGACCGGCTTTTCAGTCCTGAACTTAGAAGATACCGGTATGCAGACTTACAGGTAAACATTGCCGAAAACATTCATGCGACTATAACCGATGAAGAAACGATCGAAGATTTGAAGGAAGATTATGATTTGTTACTTACTGCTTATGTAGATTCATTAGCGAAATTGGGTATCGGTGAAAGAGTCCAACATTTGGATGAAGTAACTGTTACAGCCAAAAGAAGCACAAAAGAACAGGAAATATACCGTAACCGTTCGACATCTGTTGCCTATTATGATGCAGCTTCGGAACTGGAAGATATATATGACAGAGGCAATTTTTTTATAGGAAACAATATCCACGAGATGCTGATGAATATGAATGAGAATTTTCAAATCAAACGCCGCTGGGGAGCGGATGTGGAATATGAGTTTTTAGATTACAAAAACAGGATGGCGCTTTATGTTGTCAATTATCAGCCAGTCAGTTGGGATGAAACAGGGTATTTTAAATACAAGCATATTGAACTTTCTGCCATCAAATCTATTTATATCAATGAGAATACAGTTTCCATGTGCCAATATCTTATCACCCCTCCCTGGACATCGTGTATAAATATACTTGGAGGGTTAAGTTGTATCGTATTTATTGAAACCCATCCGGACGGAGAGATTCCTGTTGATGCCGCCAAAGGAATCCGGAAAACCTGGTTGGAAGGATACAGTCAGGTAAAAGAATTTTACAGCCCAAATTATTCGGAACTGCCTCCTGAACCCGACTACCGCCGCACATTATACTGGAATCCGATGGTCACTCCAGACGAAACAGGCAAAGCAAACTTTTCTTTTTACAATAACAGCAGTTGTACAAATTTCAGTATCAGCGCCGAAACCATTACACCCTTTGGAATGATCGGGATATATAAAGAAAAATAAAATATTAACAGTTTGTGATAAAGGGCGTTTCTAAAAACATCTTGTGTCATCCTGAACTCAGTGACAGTCATTGACAACAATCCGAATCCGATTGCAGCCATAATAAATATGATTACAAACAATATTATATATTCATTTGTGATATAACAAATAAAAAAAACAAATATTTGTGATTTGCTTGATATATTAGTGTTTATCAGGAATATAGCATATTTATTGCATCTCATTATTATTGTATCGAGGTTGATTTAACTTAAATAATCTAAAAAAAATGATTTAAAATCATGAAATAATGTTTTAATCATTTATATTTGCATCATAATATTTTTATAAAAAAAGATTTGAGTTTTATCGTATGAAAAATAACGTTCTAATTGCATTGTGTATGATTTCTTTGTTGCTGACAGCGACGATGAACAGGGCTGTAGCGCAGCAGGGACGCTCTATCAGTGGTAGAATTACCGATGCCGAAGATGGCAATCCGGTTCCCGGCGTTTCGGTGTTTTTTGACAACACAACGGTTGGCACAGCTACAGACCTTGACGGCAATTACCGGTTAAGCATTCCGGGAGAGGGAAGTTACCGCCTGACTGTTTCACATGTGGGATATCAAACGGTTTTCAATGATATTGAACCGAATACTGCCTCTGCCGTATTTAATGTAGCCCTGCAGATACAGGAACTGGAAGATGTGAAAATATCTGCAGGAGTCCGGTTCCGGCAAACGGACATCAATCTTTTCTGGCGAACCATACTGGGAAAAAATCCATCCCGCAGAACAGTTCAGGCAACAAACCCCGAAGCTGTTTATTATTACTATAATGCAGAAACGAAAATATTGAAGGTTACCTGCCGCGAACCGCTGCAAATCGTTAATTACGAAACAGGGTATCAGATTCAGTATGTGCTTAACCATTTCACGCACGATTACAGCACCGGTTTTACCGACTGGCGCTATCAGAGCGTTTTCACAGAACTTGAACCGCAAAATCAACGGCAAAAAGATACCTGGGAAAAAAACAGGAAGGAAATCTATGATATCTCTCTTACGAAATTCATCAAATCACTGTATAACAACACGTTATCAAACGATGGCTTTGTGTTGGCCGATTTCAACCTTTCTTTAGTAAGCCGGGACGGAATTTTGCAGACCAATCCGGTTACAAACAGTAATACAATAAATACTGACGGTCTGCTTTTGCTTATTTGTTACGGCAAACCTGTAACCGACAGAGATATGGCAAGACTGCAGACATTACTGCAAGCTTCACAGCAGACAGCCACACAGGATTTACCACTGCCGGGACGTATACCCGGTGAAATTGATGAACAGCGGCGAGCATTGGGAGAGAGATCAAGAACTTATCAGCAAATAGAAATGGCAAACTTATTTGCAGGACTGTACAATCAGGGTAAAATCATGAATACGCTGCAAGGCGACTCAGTCCGTATTTTTCCGGACGGTACGTTTACCGGTACCCTGTCCATGGGACGTATGAATAACTCGGCATCACTGATGGGGCTGGGCATGAGATTGCCTGTCGAATATGTTCCCGATGGATCAGTGACTTCGGCTATGGCAAATGACATAACTGAAAATGCAAACGATTTTGATAACATCGTCCAGCATTTCGACCGGCAATTAAGCGTGTTTCCCCAGGAAAAGATTCATCTGCATACAGACCGCGATTTTTACGTTCCCGGCGAAAAAATATGGTTCAGGGCATACGTTACCGATGCTGCGACCCACCGCCATTCGACCCAAAGCCGTTATGTATATGTGGAACTGATCAGTCCGGCCGATACACTGGTCAGCCGTGTGATGATACGTCCCGAAAACGACATGTACTGCGGGCATCTCTTCCTTTCCGAAATCATTCCCGAAGGAAACTGCACACTCCGCGCCTACACACGGCATATGGAAAACCTGGGCGATGATTACTTCTTTAAAAAGAATATCAGGATAGGGCATCTTTCGTCCAGCAAGTCCCAAAGAAACAGAAACCCGGAAACAGCCATTGACGATTTCGCAGTTTCCTTTTTCCCCGAAGGCGGCAATTTAGTGGAAGGAGTCTGGAATAAGGTAGCATTCAAGGCGTTAAACCGAAACGGCTATCCCGAAACCGTATCCGGAGAAATCACGGACGAGACCGGTTTGCCGGTTAATTCCATACATACATTCCATGCAGGCATGGGCGTTTTCAGTATCATGCCGGAACAGGGGAAAAGATACTTTCTGAAATGCCGGAATGAAAACGGACTGGAAAAACAGTTCGAACTGCCCCGACCAGCCTCCAGCGCCTACACGTTAGCCGTTTCACAGCATAACAGACGCATTTCGGTGGGACTCCTCAAACCGGCAGATACGCCGGCGATGCCCTGTTACCTGCTTGCTCATTGCCGTGGAACGGTATTGTATTTCGACGCGTGGAATCCGAAAAATGAAGCAGTCACTGTGTCGGAAGAAGAACTGCCTGCGGGCATCATCCAGTTTGTTTTATTCGACGGACAGATGAATCCCTTAAGCGAACGGCTGGTGTTCAGTAAAAACTTTGACGAAGAAGTTGCCCGGGTTGAATTCCACACCGATAAAGCATCGTATGAAAAACGGGAAAAGGTCATTTCTGCATTGTCTCTTACCGATTTTGAAGGAAATCTGTCGTACGGCCATTTATCGGTAGCCATTACGGATGACGCAGATATTGCCGTCGACTCGACGACTACCATTCTCTCATCCCTGCTGCTCACTTCCGAATTGAAAGGATATATCGAAAATCCGGCTTATTATTTACAGGATAATCCTGAATCTGAAATCGCTTTAGACTGTTTGATGATGACGCACGGATGGAGAAGATACAGTGTACCTGACGCTGTCAAAGGCAGTCCGGATGTTCCCAAAATCCCTTTTCAAACGGGTCAGGAAATATCCGGAACTGTAAAAGGGCTGTTTAGCAGACCTGTAATAGACGGTGAAGTATTAATTGTAACGGAAGAGGGAGGCTATGGATTAACGACAACAGATGATAAAGGCATATTTAAGTTTCAGGATTTTGAGTATCCCGACAGCGCCTCTTTCATGATAAGGGCGCTTAGCAGGAGGGGAAGCAACCGGGTTGAACTTGTATTGGATGCAGAATCATTTCCCGCGCCCGTTCACGCGCCGCAAAGTCCGGTAGCAGCCATTCCGGTAATGAGTGAGGAAACGAAAAGTGAACCCGAAATAAACGCTTTTATCGTGAAAGCAGAACAGCGGTCAAGATATGATGACGATATGCGGGTGATCCATTTAAGTGAAGTCGAAGTAACAGCGCCCAAAATTGACAGGAAAGAAGAGCGCCGGCTTGAATTCTGGGCGAATAGGAGTTCTGATTATACCTTAAGAAGAGAAGAAATTGGAAGAGTTTACTATAGACATATTGCTCAGTATCTTACTTTACTTCCAGGTGTGGTAGTTTCTCTGAATCAGGGAGGCTTAATAGAAGGACAATACTCTGTCCGTCTCTTTGGAACGCATGCATCTCCGTTGATATTGGTTGATGGAATTCCAGTTGAATCTATGGATGACATTTCACCTGATATTGTTGAAAGTATTGATTTGCTGCACCACAACATCAGCGCTTTATCATTTGGAGTACGTGGAGGTGGAGGAGTGATCAGTATCACCACCAGAGGAGGAGAAGAAAGCAGTGAAACAGAAAGATTCAACCAGACCGTATACACTCCCTCAGGCTATCAGAAGCCGGTAGAATTTTACGCGCCTCAATACGAAACATTGGAGTCAAGACACCTGACCATCCCCGATTACAGGACTACCATCTTCTGGAAACCCGATATGGTAATTTCAGATGAACAGGAAGAAGCCTCTTTCGAATTCTATACCTCCGATTTTCCGACAACCTATTCCGTTGTTATCGAAGGATTAACGGCAGAAGGCAAAATCGTCAGGCAGGTGGAGACCATTAAAGTTGAATAATTGATTAAGGACACATCTAAAAACTCCTTCACCGACTTCAATGCCCTTGTCGCGGAAGAACTTTTTCGCTTGTTCGAACGTTGCATCAAGTACGATCAACAGGTCGCGGTGGGTTTCCAGGCAGATCTTGTCTACCTTTATTTATTGGATCCGTGTCATCACCTCAAACCCCATGCGACTATTGTGATATGGACAACGCCACTGGTCGGCTTTAACGCCATTTCTTCGTGGCGTGCCATCGGGATTAACATTCCCATACCATTCACCATATTCGTAGTCAATCATATAAGTTTTGATCCATTCCCAGTTGCGCACGGCAGCATCCAGGAATTTTCTGTCGCCGCTGATCTGCCATGCATTCAAAAATCCTACAACCGTTTCATTTTGAGTCCACCATTGGAGCATGGCATTTAAATGATCGCCCGACTTCTCATACATCATGGCTCCGTTTTCATCCATTCCTTCTTCCAACTGTACGGCAGCCAAGTTCACGGCAATACGTTTGGTGTCTTTCAGGATCTCTTTGTCGCCTAACACCTCGGCAGCCTCGACCAACAACCATGAGAACTCAATATCATGACCATAAGAATCAATATCCTGCTGATTCACCCAGTCCATTGTCAGATATAGATGTTCATGCCATGTATCCTGGTTAAGTACCTTATAAGACATGACATATATTTCTTCCTGCAAATGTTTCTTTAAGCCTTCATCTTTCCAGACACGGTAGAGATTGGTAAGGGCTTCCAATACATGCAGGTTGGTATTCATTGTCTTGGGTGAACTTACCTTGATCATTTGCCATTCGCGATCAAACGATTCGATGAATCCGCCATGTACCGGGTCGTAAGCATGTTCGATCAGTTTCCGGTAGACAGCAATGGCAGCATCCAAACTTTCCTTGTTGCCCGTAGCGTGGAAGTGTTCGGAAAGTCCATACACGGCAAAGGCATTCTGGTATGTATTTTTTTGCATGGATAAAGGTTCGCCGTTGGCAGTCACCGAATAATATGAACCACCATATTCGGGGTCGATGAAATGGTCAAGAAAATAGCGTTGTGCACGGTTGGCCAGCGTCAGGTATTGCTCGTCTTGCAGCATACGGTATGCCGCTGAGAACGTCCAAACCAAACGGGCATTCAGGATTCCGCCTTTCATGGCATTTTCCCTGGGCGTTCCATCAAAATTAAGCGTTCCGTAAAAGCCGCCGATAGGATCGGGCGAATGATTTACCCAGAAAGGTAAGATGTTTCCTGTCAAGTCTTGCACAATCTCCTCTTTAAGTTGCGTTACCATTGCGTCTTCTTCAGACATAGTTGTTGAACATGATGCAGCAACAAACAAGCATGTAATAACTAAGGTTAAATTTTTCATGATTTATTATTTATTATTTATTCAGAATTTGCTGAGCGACCAAAACTAAGAACATATAATGCGAAGTGCAACTTAAATTCTTGTGCCGGAAGGATTATGTTCCCGAACCAGCTTAGCAGACAAATAGATAAAATTGTTTTTTTCATCTGAAATGAGTATGTGAAAATATAATGGAGCAAAAGTACAATATTTTTTTGATTTTTTCCGCTCCAAATGCAATGGAATCGTATTCTTAATGCTAAAAAGCGTATCTTTGCATGCAGGTAGAAGGAATCATATTGATACATGAATATAAATTGTAAATAGAAAGACGATGAAAAATTTTACATGTGTACAGGATATTGGTGATCTTAAAGAAGCAATTGACTATGCGTTGGAAATCAAAAAAGACCGTTTCCGGTATAAAGAATTGGGAGTGAATAAAACTTTGTTGATGATTTTCTTCAATTCAAGCCTGCGGACTCGGTTAAGTACGCAGAAAGCAGCCATGAATTTGGGAATGAATACCATTGTATTAGATATAAACCAGGGGGCGTGGAAGTTGGAAACCGAGCGGGGCGTTATTATGGACGGGGATAAACCGGAACATTTACTTGAAGCTATTCCGGTGATGGGTTGTTATTGTGATGTGATAGGGATTCGCTCGTTTGCTCAATTTGAAAGTAAAGAAGACGATTATAACGAAAAGATATTGAATCAGTTCATACAATACGCAGGCCGTCCTGTCTTCAGCATGGAAGCGGCGACACGCCATCCGCTTCAAAGTTATGCTGATCTGATTACGATTGAAGAATATAAAAAGAAGGAGCGTCCAAAGGTAGTGATGACTTGGGCTCCTCATCCTCGTGCACTGCCTCAGGCTGTGCCGAATAGTTTTGCCGAGTGGGTTAATTCAACCGATTATGAATTTGTCATCACCCATCCCGAAGGTTACGAATTGGATCCTGTTTTTGTCGGAAGCGCCCGGGTGGAATACGACTGGCATAAGGCATTTGAAGGGGCCGACTTTATCTACGCTAAAAACTGGGCGGCCTACGCCGATCCAAACTATGGAAAGATATTAAGTACCGATCGTTCGTGGACGGTAGATGCTCCAAAGATGGCATTAACCGACAATGCATATTTCATGCACTGTCTGCCGGTTCGCCGGAATATGATTGTGGCGGACGACGTCATTGAAAGCAGCCAAAGCATTGTTATCCAGGAAGCAGCCAACCGCGAAATATCAGCGCAGGCTGTGCTGATGAAAATCCTGCAAGAAGATTCAAAGTTCAAGGTTTAAAGTTAGAACCTCAAATCCCGTATCTCGTACATAACCCTACGCTTCACCCTTTATCCCTCCGATCGGAGGGATAAAATTGTCAAAAAGCAGGGTTTTCCCCTGCTTGGTTTGCTCTTCAAATTTGCTGATATTATCCTGTAAGGCAAATAGTAAACGTTTTGCATTGTCCGGCGTCAGGATAATGCGGCTTTGAACTTTCGCCTTCGGAGATCCAGGTACTACACGAATAAAATCAATAATAAATTCGGACGACGAATGAGCAATCACTGCCAAATTCGAATAAGTTCCTTGTGCAATTTCTTCAGATAGTTCTATCTGAATCTCGTTGGTAACCTGATTTTTTTCCATCTGAAATATTTTTTTTGTTGGGACAAAAATACGACGATTTGACTATTTTACCAAATCCATGAACAGTTGATAGGCGTTTTTGGGCTTCAGTCCGTCATGTACAACTGCATAAACAGCTTGAATCATGGCAACCGGCGACTCCGACTGAAACACATTCCTTCCCATATCTACCCCTGCAGCTCCTTCGTTTACAGCTTGATAACAAAGCTCTAACGCTTCGTTTTCAGGCAGCTTCTTACCTCCCGCAATCACAATAGGAACCGGACATGCAGCTACAACCTTTTCAAATCCTTCGCAATAGTATGTCTTGACGATATTCGCTCCGTTCTCGGCGCATACGCGTGAAGCCAATCCAAAATAACGGGCGTCACGCGCCATATCCTTACCGACAGCCGTAACACCCATCACCGGAATCCCGTAACGGCTACCCAGGTCTGCCGCTTTGAATAGATTGGCTACCGTTTTGGCTTCAAACGCCGGATCACCAATGGAAAGCATCAATGCCAATGCCGATACATTCAAACGAATGGCATCTTCAATATCCATCAATACATTGTCGTTCAGTTCGGTCAGAATTGTCGTACCTGCATCCGAACGCAAACAAACCGGCTTATTGAATGTAGGTGGAATGGAAGTCTGCAAAATACCGCGCGTACACATCAGACAATCGGCATAACTCACCAACGGCAGAATGTTCAAATCAACACGTTCCACTCCCGAAGTAGGTCCCATAATAAAGCCATGATCAAAGGCGAGCATCACCGTTCGACCTGTTTGGGGGCTAAAAATACGCGACAAACGGTCTTTCATACCCCATGATAAATGTGCCGCTCCCTTTACATGAAAATTTTGCTCCCTGGAAGCTACTCCCAAACCGAAATTAGCCCCATCTCTTAAATCATCTAAATCTGCCATATTTTAATATAAAGCACAAATATACTCATCTTTTTCTGTTTTTCCTGAAAAATACGTCAAAAAAAGTCAATACTGTTCCGCAAACGCAGCAAACATCGCACTCCACGAAGCGGCGCCACAATCCATCGATCCCTTGGAACGTTCACCATAATTACGGGCACGTCCAAATTTGGCGACCATGTCGACCGTTGCTTCGGCTCCTTTGTGTGCCGCGCAGGCCGCTGCCGAAAGCAGGTCGCCAATCTCATCCGACGTACATGCTTCCATCGCTTTTACGGCAGGAATCAATGCATCCATCATGGTTTTATCGCCAACCTCTGCTTTTGTCTGTTTGCGTAGATTGGCAAGTCCTCCGGCAAACATGGCTTTCACACCGGCGTAATCAAGTTCGACGCCACACACGACATCACTCATACCCAGGAAGAAAGCGCCCAATAAAGTACTGGTCGATCCGCTTGTTTCCATCATCACCTCCAATCCCATGTCATTAAACATAGTCTTAAAATCCGTTCCCTTTTCGGCAGTCTTCACTGCGGCTGAAAGAGCGGTAACGATTGCCGTTCCATGGTCGCCGTCGCCTGTCAGCGCATCTAATTTCGAAAACTCATCTTCCCGTTCCTTTATACGCTCCAACGCTTTGCGCAACATCGAACGGAAAAAATCTATCGTCATATTATTCATCCGGTTTTCTTGTTACATACCGCCCTATTACAGGAACGGTATATTGTTTCAAACGGGATAATTGCTGTTCAATCACACCGTAGTCCAGTAAGGAGCATCCGCCGGCTGATAGTAGTAAGCGATATGATCGGAATCCATCAGCCCGATAATCATCTGGAATCCGGCCTGCTCCTGTACCGTCAGGATTTCCTGTATCCGGCTGGCAACCACCTTAAAACCTTTTTCTTCGAGCAGTTTATAGGCTTTACGAAAAATAATGTTCAACTCCATTTGCGTTGTCGCTCCTACCCCGTTGATAATCAGCATTGTTTTTGCACCTTCAGCAGGTTTTAGCTGTTTCAGGAGCAGGTTGACCATAATTTCTGCCGTATCATCAGCCGACGCCATCGGTTGACGGCCTCCGCCTCCTTCGCCATGTTGTCCCATACCTATTTCCATAATTCCTTCCGGAAGTTCAGCAATCACAGCGTTGTTTTGTGGATGTGTACATGAACGGGACGCTACTGCCAGTGTGGCGATATTATCGTTAAACCGTTTGCCGATTTCCAACAGTTCGTCCAATGTTTTTCCTTCTTCCGAAGCAGCTCCCAACACTTTATACAGCGGCACACAACCGGCCAGTCCGCGGCGGTCGTCAACCGGTGCATCAATACCGGCGCTGATATCATCATGGGTCAACAGTTGTTTCACCTTGATTCCTGCCCGTTCCGCCATCTGACAAGCCATATTGGCGCTCATCACGTCGCCCGAATGATTGAGGACAACTAACAGGATACCTGCTTCGCGTTTAAACATTTGTAATGCCTGAAATACACGCTGCGCTCCAGGAGCCGCAAAAATATCGCCTACTACCGAAGCATCCAGCATACCTTTTCCTACAAATCCGCTTAATGCCGGTTCGTGACCGGAGCCGCCAAGGGTAACAATAGCAACCTTATCTTCATTTTTCGGAGTGGTACGGACAACGATATTCTCGGCGCCCAATTTCACTTTGCCGGCATAAGCCAACACATAACCTTCCAGCAATTCACTTGTGAGATTTGCCGGGTCGTTGATAAATTTAATTCTTACATCAGCCATAATACGATGATTAAATGATTAATTTGTTTTTTGATTGAATTACTTGATTTCCATCAATTCAATCGATACGCCTTCTTCTTCGATAAAGGCGATTGTCAGATGTTCATCGCACACTGCCGGTCCGAAAATAACTTTGCAACCTTTCAACGCTTCTTCCAGATTGGGCACAGTATAGGCAATATGCGATTGTTTCTGAACAAGTTCCGGCATGCAACTGCCTTCCTCGAATTTCAAAAACTCAATTTTGTTGGGACTTTTGCTGTAGTCAGTCAACCAAACACTCAGGCCTTCATTGTAAACAGCGCCTTCTTTCTTTTCTGAGGTAATAAAACCTGCATGATTAAATGTTCTCATGATTTATAAAAAAATTTGTAAAAATTAATAATTCAATAATTCTAATTTATTCACGGTCTGCCTCCCAATATATTTTTGTCCCACATTTCACTTAATGTATATTCTTCCAGCCAATCTTTCAAATCTTCCGATTTTTTTTTCTTGAAAACACTTGATTTTGAAACAGGATCTCGCTCAATCACAGTGATTTGTTCGGGGGAAAATTCATCTAATAATGCAGGGCTTTGTGTAGCTAAAATGATTTGGGTATGTTGGCTTGTTATTTTTACCATGCTTGCTAATTCTACAATCGCTGAAGGATGCAATCCAAGTTCTGGTTCATCTATCACTATGACTGAAGGTAAATTTTGTGGAGGCTGCAATAATAAGGCAGTCAGCGCCATAAAACGAAGCGTACCATCTGATAATTGATGTGCGCCAAATTTATATTCCACATTATTTTGCTCATGCCAATCAAGCATGATGTAATTCTTATTTCCAATTCCCGGTTGTAATACGAAATCTCCAAATTGGGGAAAAACCTGCTTGATATGCCTTATTATTTTATCATAAAATGGTCTGTTTTCCTCGTTTTCTTTGAGACCATACAAAAATGCAGCAAGATTGCTTCCATCGTTGTAAAGAAATTCGTTTTGATTAATATATCCCGAATTTCTTATTTTTGATGAAACAGAAGTATCGTGAAACTGATATACTCTGCATTTTCGCAAAAGACAGTAAATCTCTTTGGCTTGTTGTTGATAATCTCTTTGTTTTCTGGTATCCAAACTTAAGCCGCTTTCTTTTGTGCCGGGAGGAAATATCCATTGTTTGGGGGTTTCATATTTCGTTTTATTATGATAAGAATTGATTTCGTGCGTAAAAATCAAACCGTCTTGTACAGTGTGAGCAAGTGAAAATTCATAATCATTATAAATAGTTTCTTTTTCAAACACAAATTTTGCAGATAATTTTGGTGACACTTTAGGTCCAAAATTCAATATTAAAGATGCGCCTCCCTGCTCTCCAATATATTGTTGTAAATTGGCAGACATCATATTACCAATCATTTTAAAAAAAGACACAAGGTTGCTTTTTCCTGCGCCATTGGCTCCGATCAGTACCGAGATATCGCCAAACTCTATCGTATGTTCATCGTTATTAAACGATTTAAAACCACTGATAGTGACGCTTTTGAGTTGTATAGCATCTCGTTTTTCCATATATATAATGATAAATTCAAGTACAAAGTTAGCATTTTTTTGTTGTAAATGAAAAATAAAAAGTTTTCTTAATTCCTGATTATCCTCATCCCTTTCCAGGCAAAAACAGCCAGCAGCAAAATAATAAGCCCCGCGCCGTACAGGTAAACAACAATTCCGCCGGCAAGACCGCTCTGCCCGTACGAATGCATTCCGCTCAGCAAATAATTAACGCCGAAATAGGTCATTAATACCGAAGCAAATGCAACTACCGAGCAAAGATTAAAAAGCCACAGGTTATACGACTTCCGTAGCAGATGAACATGTGTAACTATCACATATACAATCATGGTGATCAACGCCCAGGTCTCTTTGGGATCCCAGCCCCAGTAACGACCCCACGATTCATTTGCCCATACGGCGCCCATAAACGTGCCGACTGTCATCAGTATCAAGCCAATTATCAATGCGATTTCATTGATGATACTTAATTCGCGTATAGATTCGCCCAAAGCAGGAAGTTTATCTTTTCGAGTCAATGCCATCAGCAGCAGATTGACCAGTCCAATCAGAAAACCGACCCCGAAAAATCCGTAGGCAGCCATCAGGATAGCTACATGAAACATCAGCCAGGGCGATTTCAACACCGGAACCAACGGATTAATCTGCGGATCCATCCAGTTCAAACCCGACACAAACAGCACAATACCGGCAAACAGCGTAGCCAGCGCAAATGTAACAGGACTTCGGCGGGCAAACAGTAATCCTGCCAATACGGTAGCCCACGCCATGAATATCATGGTTTCGTACGAATTGCTCCAGGGAGCATACCCTCCTATCTTCCAGCGCATTCCCATTCCCAGCATGTGAAAATGGAATACGACCAATACCCCTGCTCCTACTACTTTGACTATCCAACCGCCCCAAGGTTTAATCCCGAAAAACATTAAAAATGCAAACAACAGCAACAGTCCGCCTAATGATAAATAACCGGTCTTACACCAGCGGAAAACCTCTAATTTATTGTATTTCAACTCTAAATCTATCAGTTCGCGGTCAAATCCGGGCACATTGTTTTTAGCCGTTTGATAGGTCGAAATCATATCGAGCACTTCGTTCGGCTTACTCCAGTCGCCGGATTGCAAAGCATCCTGTATTTCAGAGAGATACCAATAGAAAATGCGCGAAACGAACATGGAATCCTGACCGCTGAAACCCGACAAATCATCGCCCGGAGCATACCATTTCTGTTCCGGATCGTCTATTTCAGGAAACAAACGAATCAACTGGAAGTCAAATAATTGATATAATATATTGACTTTTTCGTCCAGTTTAATAATGTCCCTGTCAAACGCGGTATATTCAGCCGGCATCTTCCGGTAGGCTTCACTCAATTTTCCCTGTAACTTGTACGACCCGTCCTCGCGAAAAAAATCCATATACGTACATTCTCTGGGCGGCAAACTAAAATAACCGGCTATCTCACTGTTTGAATAAGTTATCAGCGGCACGTGCATCCACATTTCAGGCATAGCCAGCAGGCTGAGTAAAAACTGGTCGGAGTTAAGTTGACCGAAACGGGTAGTTTTGTGCAACTTCCGTACTATTTCGGACGAAAATGTATTCATCGGAACGATGCGCCCCCGTGCCGTCTGGACAGGCAGCGCGCCAAACCGTTCGGCATGCGCCTGCGGAACAGCCATTTTTTGTACAGCCTCAGCCATTGACCGGGACGACGTCTGTGCCGAAATTTGTCCCGCAAATGCGGCTAACAAACCGACCGACAGGGCATATAAAACGAACCGGCATCTAAATTTTCTGTTTACCTTCAAATATATCAACATAAGTCTTTCTCTTTCAAATTATGAATGCTACTGTTTATTAATCCCTGCTAAGGAATGTAAAATAAATAACCTGTTAGGGTTTGAATGTATGCAATTGTATTCCGTCAGGAATACTTCTCCTGGTAGAAAAGACCCTGACGCCCCTTTCCTGCATCCTGTCAGGGATGCATCCCTACAGGATGCCGGTTTGGAGGGAACAGACGCCGTTCTACCAAAAGACACATTCCGGACGGAATGTAAACTTTGTGAAATGCAAGCAAAGTAAATCATTATAAATTATTTATTTCTTGTACTTAAATCCAGCAAAAAGGCATATTGCAGGGCTGTTTCTCTGATATATTCAAAGCGTCCCGAAGCGCCTCCGTGCCCGTAATCCATGTTGATAGAAAACAATAACTGATTCTTATCGGTCTTCAATTCGCGCAGTTTTGCCACCCATTTAGCCGGCTCAAAATATTGCACCT